>OQWI01000187.1_pt1 | contig 29363 bp, 28 predicted proteins | sample 1691551 | NCBI WGS metagenome assembly OQWI01 (sample SAMN03418259, study PRJEB22391) | human gut metagenome | biome: human-gut; feature: organic feature; material: feces | host: Homo sapiens | place: Tanzania | collected 2013-01
AGGGAAACCGCAGGTGTCCCTTCCTCTTTGTCCCCGCCGCGGACGCGGCAGTCTCCCGCGCTCCGCAGAGCGCAGCTTCCCGCTGAACTTCAGCGAAAATCCCTCCGCCCGTCAGGGGCGAACACGCCTGCGGCAGTTCGTGTACCCCGTACAATCGGTGCAGAAAAAGGTGTCGCCCGGATTGGGCGAACCGCTTGCGCAGTTCGTGTGCCCCAGACAGCCGCTGCCTGTTACCCGATCAGGTGTTCCATCTTATCCGCTGTTTTGTGCATCGCATGCTCCGCCTTATGCGCCGCGTGCTGCGCACTTCTCCGCATCGACGGATTGAGCATCGCGCCGGCCGCTACCATTGAAACCACCGCGCCTGCCATCGCTCCGGTCGCAATGCCGGAAACAAAAGGTGAAATTCGCATAAAAGATCTACCGCCTTTCATAAAATTTATAGAATCAGTATGCCCGCTCGTCCCTCAAATTTTACACAGCAAAAAAATGCTTGTTTGGCACAATCGACTATTTACAATCGCAGGTTCATATTATATAATATATCTAACAATCCGCCTTTAAGGTGCGGCCCGTGAGCCGCGCAAGGCAGAAAACAGTGCATACGCCGTCAGCCGTAAGACAAGGGGGACAGGTGTAGTATTTCGTGCGGCTTTCTGCTAATTGTTGTGGCGGAGAGTCATTTTTTTGCATTTTTTGAAGGGAGGCGGCAGATTGACCGAACCGAAGATCATACTTGATCAGGATGGCATTCGCCGTGCACTGACCCGCATCGCGTTCGAAATCGTGGAAAAGAACAAGGGCGCGGAGCACCTGCTGCTCGCCGGTGTGAAAACACGCGGTATCTATCTGGCGCAGCGCATTGCTGCCAAGCTGGGCGAGGTCGAAGGCAAGGCACCTCCTGTGCTCGAGCTGGACGTTACGCCGTGGCGCGATGACGTGCCGCGCACGGACGCTCCTCTGCCCGATCTCGATCCGCGTATTGCAGGCGCGACCGTCATCATCGTGGACGATGTGCTGTACACCGGACGCACCGTGCGTGCCGCCATCGAAGCCATCTCTCACCGAGGACGTGCCGAGCGCATACAGCTGGCTGTGCTGGTCGATCGCGGTCACCGAGAACTGCCGCTGCGGCCGGATTATATCGGCAAAAACCTGCCTACCGCGCGTGACGAACGCGTTTTTGTCCGCCTGACCGAAGTGGACGGCGAAGACAGTGTAAACATACAAGCTCGCAATCCGTAAAACAACATCGCACCTGAGAAAGGAAGAACCGAATGTCTATCCAAACCTTAGTAGAAAAGATCAAGGAAAAGGGCAACCCGACCGTAGCCGGCCTGGACGCTCGACTGGAGTACATCCCGCAGCATATTTCGGGACGCAACATGATGCTGCACGGCGAAACGCTGCGTGCTGCCGCTGAGAGCGTCGTAGCCTTCAACTGCGGCCTGATCGACGCACTGTGCGACATTGTTCCGGCCGTAAAGCCGCAGGCTGCGTATTACGAGCTGCTCGGCTCCTACGGTGCGATGGCGCTCAAGGAGACCATCGACTACGCACACGCCAAGGGCATGTACGTTATCGGCGATATCAAGCGCAACGACATCGGCGCTACCGCAACCGCTTATGCAGAGGCTTACCTCGGTAAGACCCGCGTCGGCGATACCGAGATCGCACCGTACGGCTGTGATTCGGTTACCGTAAACGGCTATCTCGGCACCTCGGCCGCAGCCTGCGGCTTAGCCGCTCTATGCCCGCATGGCCGAGATGGTAGCAAAGTGGGGCGAGGGTCTGGATACGCCGTGCGGCTACAACCAGATCGGTGCCGTAGTCGGCGCAACCTATCCCGAGGAGCAGAAGATCATCCGTGAGCTGCTGCCGAAGTCCTACTTCCTCGTACCGGGCTACGGCGCGCAGGGCGCAACCGCAAAGGACATCGCAAATGCGTTTAACGACGACGGTCTCGGTGCTATCGTAAACTCCTCCCGCGGCATCATGTGCGCATGGAAGAAAACCGGTAACAACGGCGAGGACTATAAGGAAGCCGCCCGCGCAGAAGCTATCCGGATGCGCGACGACATCGTAAACGCCATTAAGTGATTATAGGGGGTATCCAATACCCCCTATATACAAAAATCAGTTCCAGTAGAAACTGATTTTTGATACCCCCGGACGCGGCCCAAGGCCGCTGAGTCGAGGTATAAAAAGTCAGGCGCATGTCCCGACTTTTTATGAACGCAGCAAGCTGCGTTCTATTACAATAGAAATTCCGCGAATTTCATTTAGGAGCGTGTGGATATAGTGAAAAAAGCATACTTACTGCTGGCGGACGGCACTCTGTTCGAGGGTACCGCAGTCGGCTACGAAGGACAGAGCATCGGTGAGGTCGTATTCAACACCGGCATGGCAGGCTATCAGGAGGTCCTGACCGACCCGTCCTACTACGGTCAGGTCGTTACCATGACGTACCCGCTCATCGGCAACTACGGCATCAACTTTGACGACTACGAGTCCCGCAAAAGCTGGGTTTCCGGCTTTATCATGCGCGAGATGTGCGAATATCCGTCCAACTGGCGCTGCAAGGTAACGCTCGACGAGTACCTCAAGGCGCAGAAGGTTGTCGGTCTGGCCGGCATTGATACCCGCCGTCTGACCCGCAAGCTGCGAGGCGAGGGCGTTATGAACGGCGTTATTTACACCGAGGGCTTTGAGCCGAATGAGCAGACCATCGCAGAAATGAAGGCTTACGTTGTCAAGGATGCGGTTAAGACCGTAACCTGCGACGAAAATATCGTTTATCCCGCTGACGGTGAGACCAAGTACCGCATTGCCCTGTTCGATTACGGCGTAAAGTACAACATCGAGCGCGAGCTGTGCAAGCGCTGCTGCGAAGTCACCGTTGTTCCGGCATACACCAAGCCGGAGGAGGTTATCGGCAAGTACGACGGCGTGATGCTGTCCAACGGCCCCGGCGACCCGGCGGAGAATGTCGAGATCGTAGCAAACCTCAAGGAGCTGCTGAAGTCCGATATGCCGATCTTCGGCATCTGCCTCGGTCACCAGCTGCTGGCACTGGCTATCGACGCAAAGACCACCAAGCTGAAGTACGGCCACCGCGGTGTCAACCATCCGGTAAAGGACATCGACGCGGACCGCACCTACATCACCTCGCAGAACCACGGTTATGCCGTTGTAGGCGAGTCGGTTGACCCGCAGATCGCCCGCGTGCGCTATGTCAACCTGAACGACGGCACCGTTGAGGGCCTCGAGCACATCGGCCGTCCGGTATTCACCGTTCAGTACCACCCGGAGGTATGCCCCGGCCCGATGGATACCTCGTATCTGTTTGATAAGTTCATCGAAAATATTGAAAAGTCGAAAGGAGGCGCTCAGTAATGCCGCTGCGCAAGGATATTCATAAGGTAATGGTACTGGGCTCCGGCCCGATCGTTATCGGTCAGGCTGCCGAGTTCGACTATGCAGGCACACAGGCTTGCCTTGCGTTGAAAGAGGAGGGCTACGAGGTAATTCTTTGTAACTCAAACCCTGCTACAATAATGACCGACACAACAATCGCAGATAAGGTCTATATGGAGCCTTTGACGCTTGAATATATCGCAAAAATTCTCCGTTACGAGCGCCCCGACGCTATCGTTCCGGGCATCGGCGGACAGACGGGTCTTAACCTTGCAATGCAGCTTGAAAAGAAAGGTATTCTTAAGGAGTGCGGAACAAAGCTTCTCGGAACTTCAAGCGACAGTATCGAAAGAGCAGAGGACAGAGAGCTTTTCAAGGAAATGTGCGAGTCAATCGGCGAGCCTGTTATCCCGTCGGAGATAACCTACAATCTTGAAGAGGCTAAAAAGGCGGCTGTCGATATTGGCTACCCCGTTGTTTTGCGTCCTGCTTTCACATTGGGCGGAACAGGCGGCGGCTTTGCAAACAACGAGGAAGAGCTTGTTGAAATCGGCGTAAACGCATTCAAGCTCTCTCCCGTTCATCAGGTTCTTATCGAAAAGAGCGTTAAGGGCTACAAGGAAATCGAATTTGAGGTAATGAGAGACTCAAACGACCACGCAATCACAATTTGCGGTATGGAAAACATTGACCCCGTAGGTGTTCACACAGGCGACTCAATCGTTGTAGCTCCTATTCTTTCACTTAATGACCACGACCTTAAAATGCTCAATGACAGCGCAATAAAAATCATTCGTGAGCTTAAAATTGAGGGCGGCTGCAACGTTCAGTTCGCACTCAACCCCGAGTCAAGCGAATACTTCCTTATCGAGGTAAACCCGAGAGTTTCACGTTCTTCGGCACTTGCTTCAAAGGCAAGCGGCTATCCGATAGCAAGAGTTACCGCTAAAATCGCTATGGGTATGGCACTTGAGGATATTCCCGTGGCAGGCGGTACGGCGGCTATCGAGCCGAGCCTTGACTATATCGTTGCAAAATTCCCCCGTTTCCCGTTCGACAAGTTTGTTGATGCACCGAACACACTCGGTACGCAGATGAAAGCGACGGGCGAGGTTATGGGTATCGGATCAACGCTTGAGGAATGCTTGCTCAAGTCTGTCCGTTCACTTGAAACGGGAGTTTGCCACTTCCACCTTGCTAAATTTGACGGCTACACGGACGAAGAGCTTATGAGCTATGTTCAGGAGTTCAAGGACGACAACATTTATGCAATATTCGAGCTTATCCGCAGAGGCGTTTCAATAGAAAAAATCCACGAGCTTACAAAGGTAACTGAGCTTTTCCTTGAAAGCTACAAGAGAATTGTGGAGATGGAAAACAAGCTCAAGGAGAACGTCGGCTCTGTCGAGGCTCTCAAAGAAGCAAAGGTTATGGGTATTTCCGACAAGTACATTTCACAGGTTTGGAATATGCCCGAAGCGGAAGTTTATAACACAAGAAAAGCAAACGGTATCATTCCTGTATTCAAAATGGTTGATACCCTCCACACAGGTAAGTACATAGCATATCTCTATTCCTCATACACAGGCGAGAACGCTTCAAGACTTACCGATAAAAAGAAAATTATCGTTCTCGGCGCAGGTCCTATCCGTATCGGTCAGGGCGTTGAGTTTGACTATTCGACCGTTCACGCAGTGCAGACTATTAAGCGTGCAGGCTATGAGGCAATCATCATCAACAACAACCCCGAAACAGTATCGACCGACTACACCACAGCGGACAAGCTCTACTTTGAGCCGCTTACCCCCGAGGACGTTATGGCGATAATCGACTTTGAAAAGCCCGAGGGTGTAATCGCTTCGCTCGGCGGTCAGACTGCAATCAACCTTGCTCAGCCGCTTATGGACAGAGGCGTTAAGATTATCGGCACGGACTGCGAGGCTATTGAAAAGGCGGAGAACAGAGACAGCTTTGAAAAAATCCTTAAAGACCTTGACATTCCTCAGCCTAAGGGTAAGGCAGTTACAAATATCGAGGACGGTCTTAAAGCTGCAAATGAAATCGGTTATCCCGTACTTGTCCGTCCCTCATTCGTTCTCGGCGGACGTGCTATGCAGATAGTTTCAAAGGACGAGGACTTGAAGCATTACCTTAAAACAGCGGTTGAAATTGACGAGGACAAGCCCGTTCTTGTTGACAAGTACATTCAGGGTAAAGAGGTTGAGGTTGACGCAATTTGCGACGGCATAAACGTTTTCGTACCCGGCATTATGGAATTGGTTGAGAGAACAGGCGTTCACTCGGGCGACTCGATAAGCGTTTATCCGACCTTCTCAATTTCCGATAAGGTAAAGGGCATAATCTTACAGTATGCAAAGAAGCTCGGTCTCGGAATAGGCATAATCGGTCTTTACAACATTCAGTTTATCGTTGACCCGCAGGACAATGTTTATATAATCGAGGTAAACCCCCGTTCATCAAGAACAGTGCCGTTCCTTTCAAAAGCAACAGGCTATTCACTCGCCGATATTGCAACAGAGGTTATCCTCGGCAAGAGCTTAAAGGAACAGGGAATTTTCGAGCTTTATCCCGAGGAGAAAAAGCGTCACTATGTAAAAGTTCCCGTGTTCTCATTCAACAAGATTAAGGGACTTGACGCTTACCTTTCACCCGAAATGAAATCAACCGGAGAGGCTATCGGCTATGACGATAAGCTCCACCGTGCAATGTTCAAGGCTTTGACGGCTTCGGGTATGAATCTTCAAAATTACGGTACGGTGCTTGTAACACTTGCGGACGAGGATAAAGAAGAGGCAATTCCGCTTATTCGCAGATTTTACAATATGGGCTTCAATATTGAGGCTACAAGCGGTACGGCAGAGGTCTTGAAAAAGAACGGTATCCGCACAAGAGTAAGAGGTAAGATTTCCGAGGGAAGCGAAGAAATTCTCGACTCTATCCGTGCAGGCTATGTAAGCTATGTTATCAATACAAGAGCTATACTTTCGGGCAATCATTATGACGACGGCGTTCAAATTCGCCGCTGTGCTACCGAAAACAACGTAACAATGTTTACCTCGCTTGATACCGTCCGTGTACTTCTCGATGTACTTGAGGAAACAACGCTTACAATTTCAACTATCGACGCTTAAGGAGATAAGATGAAACAGGGTTTATTGACGGTAAAGGAAAATTTTCCGCTTACCGAAAATGTATATAAAATGACGCTTTGCGGCGATTGCTCGGACATTACTGCATCGGGTCAGTTTGTCAACATAAAATTAGACGGACTTTTTCTTCGTCGTCCAATTTCGGTTTGCGACAAGGACGGCGATACCCTTACAATAATATACAAGGTTGTCGGCAAGGGCACACAGGCTATGAAAGAGCTTGAAAACGGTGCTGTTTTGGACGTTCTTACGGGTCTCGGCAACGGCTACGACCTTGAAAAAAGCGGAAGCTCTCCGTTGCTTATCGGCGGCGGAGTAGGTGTACCGCCTATGTATTTGCTTGCCAAAAAGCTTATAGAGCAGGGCAAAAGGGTGTCTGTCGTATTGGGCTTTAACACAAAGAGCGAGGTCTTTTACGAGAACGAGTTCAAGGCTCTCGGCTGTGATGTTACTGTAACAACGGTTGACGGCAGTTACGGTGTAAAAGGCTTTGTTACAAATGCAATGGATAAAGACTACACATATTTCTATTGCTGCGGTCCTGAGCCGATGCTCAAAGCCGTTTACAAGACATCTAACACCTCTGGTCAGTTCAGCTTTGAGGAGAGAATGGGCTGCGGCTTCGGCGCTTGTATGGGTTGCAGCTGTAAGACGATCACAGGCTATAAGCGAATTTGCAAGGACGGCCCTGTGCTTGAAAAGGAGGAGATTTTATGGGAAGATTAAGTGTAAACCTTTGCGGTATCGAGCTTGACAATCCCGTAATTCCTGCTTCGGGCACATTCGGCTTCGGATATGAATTTGCGGAGCTTTACGATATAAATTGCCTCGGCACATTTTCGTTCAAGGGCACAACAAAAGACGCTCGCTTCGGAAATCCCACACCGAGAATTGCGGAATGTCCCTCGGGTATGATAAATGCCGTCGGACTTCAAAACCCCGGTGTCGAAAAGGTTATTTCAACCGAACTTCCGAAGCTCAAAAAGTGCTTTAACAAGCCTGTTATGGCAAATGTCAGCGGATTTTCGGTTGACGATTACGCCTACACCTGCGAAAAACTCGATAAAGAGGAGCAGGTCGGCTGGCTTGAGGTCAATGTCAGCTGTCCGAACGTTCACGGCGGCGGTATGAGCTTCGGCACAGACCCGAGCGCTGCGGCAGAGGTTACAAGGGCGGTAAAAAATGTTACCAAAAAGCCCGTTATCGTCAAACTCTCGCCCAATGTAACGGATATAGTTGCGATTGCAAAGGCTTGCGAAGAGGCGGGCGCAGACGGAATAAGCCTTATCAATACAATGCTCGGAATGAGGATTGATTTGAATAAAAGACAGCCTGTTATCAAGAACAAAATGGGCGGATTTTCAGGCTCTGCCATATTCCCCGTGGCTGTGAGAATGGTGTATCAGGTATCTCACGCAGTAAAAATTCCCGTTGTCGGAATGGGCGGTGTAAGCTCTGCCGAGGACGTGGTTGAAATGATGATGGCAGGCGCAACGGCGGTTGAAATAGGCGCACAAAACCTTGTAAACCCCTATGCTTGCCGTGATATAATCGACGAACTTCCGTCGGTGCTTGATAAGTACAGAATAAATAATATTTGCGATATAATAGGAGTTGTTGAATAATGGGTAAGGACGTAATTGTAGCTTGCGACTTTGCAAGTGCTGAAAAAACTTATGAATTTCTTGACCTGTTTACGGAGCGTAAGCCCTTTGTTAAAATCGGTATGGAGCTTTTCTATGCAGAGGGTCCGCAGATTGTCAGGGAAATTAAAAAGAGAGGACATAAAATTTTCCTCGATTTGAAGCTTCACGATATTCCCAATACCGTTAAAAAGTCAATGGCTGTTCTCTCACGCCTTGACGTTGATATTTGCAATCTTCACGCAGGCGGTACTGTCAGAATGATGGAGGCCGCTCTTGAGGGACTTACAAGAGAGGACGGAACAAGACCGCTTTTGATTGCCGTTACTCAGCTTACCTCGACCGATCAGGAGGCTATGGAGAATGATTTGCTCATTCATGAGCCGATTGACAAGGTTGTTATGCACTACGCACACAATGCGAAAATCGCAGGACTTGACGGCGTTGTTTGCTCTCCGCTTGAAGCACAAAAGGTACACGAGGTATGCGGCAAGGACTTCTTGACCGTTACACCCGGCGTTCGCTTTGCAGACGGAGACATAGGCGACCAAAAGCGTGTTATGACACCTGCACAGGCAAAGGAAATCGGCTCCGATTACATTGTTGTCGGCAGACCGATTACGGCGGCTGATGACCCCGTTGCCGCTTACGAGCGTTGTATAAAAGAATTTGTTGATTAAGTAAGGAGAACTAAAATGGAACTCAAAGAACTTATTGCTAAGGATTTACTTAAAATTAAGGCGGTTTTCTTCCGTCCCGAAGAGCCGTTCACATGGGCTAGCGGAATTAAAAGCCCCGTTTACTGCGATAACAGACTTACTCTTACAGCTCCCGAGGTACGCACAGATGTCGAAAAGGGCTTGGCTGAGCTTGTAAAGGAATATTATCCCGAAGCTGAGGTGCTTATGGGTACTTCAACCGCAGGTATCGCTCATGCTGCTATCACGGCTCATCTTCTTGATATGCCTATGGGTTATGTTCGCTCGGGCGCAAAGGATCACGGCAGACAGAATCAGATTGAGGGCAGACTTGAAAAGGGTCAGAAGGTTGTTGTTGTCGAGGACCTTATTTCAACAGGCGGCAGTGTTATCGAGGTTGTAAATGTTCTTCGTGAGGCAGGCGCAGAGGTATTGGGCGTTGTTTCAATCTTCACTTACGGTATGCAGAAAGGTCTTGACAGACTTAAAGAGGCAGACGTTAAAAATGTTTCTCTTACCGACTTCGACCATATCGCAGAGGTTGCGGCACAGGAGGGTTACATTAAGCCCGAAGATATTAAAAAGCTTATCTCATTCAGAAACAATCCCTCGGACGAAAGCTGGATAGGAGCATAATAATTAGATTATATTGCCCTCAAAATTTATGACAAAATAATTTTGAGATGGCAGAAATCACCATCACGCCTGTTCAGGCAACGCAGGTTAAACGGTGATTTTTAATAAACTATTTTGTTGCCTGAAAGGCTATGGTGATTAAGTGAGAAGCATCATTGATATAGTTGAGCTTTCGACAGAGGAATTAGACGAGCTTGTTAAAACGGCTTTGGATATAATCGATAATCCCAAAAAGTATGAAAGCATCTGTAAAGGTAAAAAGCTTGCCACCCTTTTCTTTGAGCCGTCAACAAGGACGAGAATGAGCTTCGAAGCGGCTATGTATGAGCTGGGCGGTAACGTAATTTCAATGACCGATGCGGCTTCGTCCTCAGCTTCGAAGGGCGAGAGCGTGTCCGATACCGCAAAGGTTGTCAGCTGCTATGCGGACATAATCGCAATGAGGCATCCGAAAGAGGGTGCGGCGTATGTTGCGGCAAGGGCGGCTTCTATTCCGGTTATAAACGCAGGCGACGGCGGTCATTGCCACCCGACTCAAACCCTTGCGGATTTGCTTACGATTTACCGTGAAAAGGGCAGGTTCAACGATTTGACCGTCGGACTTTGCGGCGACCTTAAATTCGGCAGAACAGTTCATTCGCTTATAAACGCTCTTTCCAGATACAGCGGAATTAAGTTTGTGCTTATTTCCCCCGAAGAACTTAAACTTCCGAGCTATGTTAAGCGTGATTCGATAAAAAATAAGAACATACCTTATGTTCAGACAACCGACCTTGAAAGCGTAATGCCCGAGCTTGACATTCTCTATATGACAAGAGTTCAAAAGGAGAGGTTTTTCAACGAGGAGGATTATCTTCGCTTAAAGGACAGCTATATCCTCACTCCCGACAAGCTCGAAAATGCAAAGAAAGACCTTACGATTATGCACCCGTTGCCGAGAGTAAATGAAATAAGCGTTGCAATCGACGACGACCCGAGAGCGTGCTATTTCAAGCAGGTTTTGAACGGAAAGTATATGCGTATGGCATTGATACTAAAGCTTTTGAAGGAGGCAGGCACGATATGAATATAGAGCCTATTCAAAACGGCGTGGTAATCGACCACATTGAAGCGGGCAGGGCAATGCAGCTTTACAGGCTGTTGAAGCTCGGCAGCCTTGACGCTTCGGTTGCACTTATTAAAAATGTACCGAGCAAGAAAATGGGCAAAAAGGATATAATCAAAATTGATGCTGATATTGACCTCGATTTTGACGTTATCGGCTTCGTTGATCCGAGCGCAACCGTTGTTATTATAAGAAACGGCGAGCTTGTCGAAAAGAGAAGCATTGCGCTTCCCGAAAAGCTCACAAATGTTATTTTCTGCAAAAACCCCCGTTGCATAACCTCGGTAGAGCAGGAGATAGATCACATTTTCAAGCTTGCAGACCCCGACAAAAAGGAATACCGCTGCATTTACTGCGAAACCAAGTATTCGAACTGATTTATAAAATAAAAAACACGCCATATGCCTTGTAAAAAGGTGTATGGCGTGTTTAATTTTGCGTTTATTATTTCTTTGCAAGCGTGCGGTCATTGTTCGGAAGAAGCGTAACCTCGCCGTTCTCACGTGTCTTGCCCATATCGATAAGACGCTGATTTGACGAGCCTCTGAATTGCAGGGTCAAGTCCTTTAATTCGTCAACATATCTTCCGTCAACGAGGACATCGATAAGCGATAACATTTCGTCCGTTACCTCGCATCTCGGATGCGAACCGTCGGTTTTGAGGACTTCATAGGTAAAGCCCGTAAAGCACCAAACGTTCTTGTTCGGATATGCCTCTCGCACTCTTTTCAAAAACGGCACAAGCGCTCTTTGGTTTTGCGGCTCCATAGGCTCTCCGCCCAAAAGAGTTAAACCGTTTATGTAGTCGGGTTTGAGCATTTCAAGTAGCTTTTCCTCAGTCTCTTCGGTAAAAGGCTCTCCGAAGTCAAAATCCCAAGTCTGCGGTTGAAAGCAGTTCTTGCAATGATTTGTACAGCCCGAAACGAAAAGCGTAATGCGAACACCTATTCCGTTTGCAATATCACAATCTTTAATTGTACTGTAATGCATAGATACTCCCTCTTATAAGTGAAGCACCCTGTCACGGATTTCCTGCGTTCTGCCCTGATTCCAGAACTGTGTGCCGATATAACCGCAGGTACGTCTTGCAACGTTCATTTTATCCTGATCGGTGTTGCCGCAGTTCGGACATCTCCAAATGAGCTTGCCCTCTTCCTCGACAATCTCGATTTCTCCGTCCCAACCGCATTCCTGACAGTAGTCGCTCTTTGTGTTAAGCTCTGCATAAATAATGTTGTCGTAAATGAACTTCATAACAGAGAGAACAGCGTCGATATTGTCCTGCATATCGGGAACTTCAACATAGCTTATCGCACCGCCGGGAGAAAGCTGCTGGAACTGTGATTCGAATTTGAGCTTGTCGAAAGCGGAAATGTTCTCCGAAACGTGAACGTGATAGCTGTTTGTGATATAACCCTTGTCCGTAATTCCCGGGATTATACCGAAACGGCGCTGAAGGCATTTTGCGAATTTGTATGTCGTTGACTCAAGCGGAGTGCCGTAAAGCGAGTAGTCGATATTTTCGTCCTTCTTCCACTCTGCGCACTTGTCGTTCATCTTCTGCATAACGGCGAGTGCAAACGGTGTAGCCTCGGGATCTGTATGGCTCTTGCCCGTCATATACTTAACGCATTCATAAAGACCTGCATAGCCGAGTGAAATTGTGGAATATCCGTTGAAAAGGAGCTTGTCGATTGTCTCGCCCTTTTTAAGACGTGCCAATGCGCCGTACTGCCAAAGGATAGGAGCAACGTCCGACGGTGTGCCGAGAAGTCTTTCGTGTCTGCAACGAAGTGCTCTGTGGCAAAGCTCAAGTCTTTCTTCAAAGATTGACCAGAATTTCTCCGTGTTACCGCCCGAAGAAAGTGCAACGTCGGGGAGGTTTATCGTAACAACGCCCTGATTAAATCTGCCGTAATACTTGTGCTTGCCGGGCTCATAGTTGCCTGCGTTTGCGATATTTCCGATACCCTTGTCGGTAAATCTGTCGGGAGTCAAGAAGCTTCTGCATCCCATGCAGGTATAAACATCGCCCTTTAATTCAAGCATTTTCTTTTCCGAGATATAGTCGGGTACCATTCTCTTTGCGGTGCATTTAGCCGCAAGCTGAGTAAGATACCAATATTTTGAGTCCTCTGTGATATTATCCTCTTCGAGAGCATAGATAAGCTTCGGGAATGCAGGTGTTACATAAACACCCTTTTCATTCTTAACGCCGTCAATTCTCTGCTTGAGCATTTCCTCGATAATAAGTGCAAGGTCAGCCTTTTCACGCTCGTTCTTTGCCTCGTTAAGATACATAAATACCGTGATGAACGGAGCTTGTCCGTTTGTTGTGAGAAGTGTAACGACCTGATACTGAATTGTCTGAACGCCACGCTTGATTTCGTCCTTAACTCTGAGCTCAACAAGCTCGCTTAATTTTTCCTCACTTACATCTATATTGAGAGCAGCCATTTCGTTTTCAACGATTTTGCGGAATTTCTGACGGCTTACGTCAACGAACGGAGCTAAATGAGCAAGCGTTATCGACTGACCGCCGTACTGGTTAGAAGCAACCTGTGCGATAATCTGCGTTGCGATATTACAAGCGGTTGAAAAACTGTGGGGACGCTCGATAAGAGTACCTGTGATAACAGTGCCGTTTTGAAGCATATCCTCAAGGTTTACAAGGTCGCAGTTGTGCATATGCTGTGCAAAATAGTCGGCGTCGTGGAAATGAAGAATACCCTGATTGTGAGCGTCAACAATTTCCTGCGGCAAAAGAATACGCTCCGTAAGGTCCTTTGAAACCTCGCCTGCCATATAGTCTCTCTGCGTAGAGTTGACAATCGGGTTTTTGTTCGAATTCTCCTGTTTAGCCTCCTCGTTATTGCACTCGATAAGGCTCATAATTTTCTCGTCCGTAGTATTTGACTGTCTGACAAGGCTACGGGTGTAGCGGTATGTGATATAGCTCTTTGCAACCTCATACGCACCGTGAGCCATAATCTGATACTCAACCAAGTCCTGAATTTCCTCGACCGACGGAGAACGGTTCATTTTAACGCAGGAAAACTCAACGCTTTCGGCAATCCTCTCAATCTGGGTCGCCGTCATACGCTCGTCCTCGTTAACGCTCTCGTTGGCTTTTGTTATGGCTGCGGCGATTTTATCAATATCAAAAGAAACCTCAGCACCGTTACGCTTTAATACTTTCATCCTTCCCACTCCTTCGAAATTTAGTCTGTATTCCTAACCGAAATGTCCGTATTTTGCGAATTGAGTAAATTATATCACACTATATATAGATTTTCAATAGCAATTATTCAGATTTTTTTACTAAATATTGTGTCCGAACGCTCAAAAGCACGCATTATCGGTATGTACGGACATCAAAAAATTTTTTATTTTATCCGTTTTATGTGAAAAAAATGACAATTATTGACAATGTACGCATTTTATGCTATCTTATTATGCAGATAGAGGCGCAGCTTTGATAAGTAGCGTGGTAATTCGTCAGGAACGACGCACGCAAAAGGTGAAGCTGCCGAAACAGGATAAGAGGTTCCGATTTTATCCTGTTGGGTCGTAGGAAAATATCCTGCGGACTGTCACGGCGAGTGGAGAGCTATCGTACTTTTGTTATGACTTAATTCAGTACGGGCTTTTCTGCACCGTACTTTTTTTATGTTAAGGAGAGGTAAAAATGAAATTCAAAAAAGCACTTCCGAAAATTCTTCTTGTGCTTGTCGTTGCGGCATTTATGCTTGCGGCGTCATTCACAGGCTCGATAACCTCGGCAACGGGCACCTTGTGGTCGCTTCTTCCGCCGGTTATCGCCATTGCGCTTGCACTCATAACAAAAGAGGTTTATTCCTCATTGTTTATAGGTATAGTTGTGGGCGGACTTCTGTCAACCTCGTTCGGCGGACTTTCCACAATGGACGCAATAATCAACGACGGCTTTATCGAGGCTGTCAGATCGCAGGCAGGTATATTCATCTTCCTTGTGCTCCTCGGCGTAATGGTTGCTCTTATCAACCGTGCAGGCGGCTCGGCAGCGTTCGGCACATGGGCTTCAAAGCACATTAAATCACGCTTCGGCGCAATGATGGCAACCTTCCTTCTCGGCGTGTTAATTTTTATCGACGACTATTTCAACTGCCTTACAGTCGGCGCAGTTATGAGACCTGTTACGGATAAGCATAATGTTTCAAGGGCAAAGCTTGCTTATCTTATCGACTCGACCGCCGCACCGATTTGTATGATAGCACCGATTTCTTCTTGGGCTGCCGCAGTTTCCTCTTATGCTCCCGAGGGCACAAGCGGTATTTCACTGTTTTGCAGTGCAATTCCCTATAACCTTTATTCGCTTCTTACATTTGTGTTCATCATCTCGCTTTCGGCAATGAAATTTGACTACGGCCCGATGAAGCTTCACGAGTACAACGCTATGAACAAGGGCGATTTGTTCACATACGGCGAAAAGGTCGGCGAGGACGAGGAGCCTGCTACCTCAAAGGGCAAGGTAATTGACCTTATCTTCCCGATTATCGTGCTTATCGTTGTATGCGTGTTCGCACTTGTGTATAAGGGCGGAATTCTTGACGGCGAGAGCTTTGTAAGCGCATTCTCAAACACGGATGCCACAGAGGGACTTCCGTGGGGCGGAATGATTGCACTTGTCGTAACCATCGCATACTTTATCGCAAGACGTCTTGTTCCTGCAAAAGAGGCTTTCGATTGCATTCCTAAGGGCTTTATCGCAATGGTACCTCCGATTCTCATTTTGACGCTTGCTACAACTCTTAAAAATATGACGGGACTTCTTGAGTCTGACGTTTTCGTAAAGACTGCGCTTGAATCGGCAGGAGCACTCGACAAATTCCTCCCTGCGATTATCTTCCTTGTAGCGGTTGCAATTTCCTTTGCGACAGGCACATCTTGGGGTACGTTCGGCATACTCATTCCGATTGTTATCGCAATTTTCCCCGTAGGCAGTGAGATAGGCATTATCGGTATGTCGGCTTGCCTTGCAGGCTCTGTTTGCGGCGACCATTGCTCTCCGATTTCGGATACAACGATTATGTCCTCGGCAGGCGCACAGTGTCAGCACATCAACCACGTTTCAACGCAGATTCCGTATTCGATAACAGTTGCCGTAATTTCATTTGTCGGCTATATCCTTGCAGGCTTCGTTCAGAAGTGGTATGTTGTTCTCCCCGTAATGGCTGCCGTTACAGTCGCTGTAATGTTTGTAATCAAAAGTGTTACAAAGAACAAAATGCCCGTTGAAGCTAAAAACTGATTGTAAAATAAAACAAAAAATCACCCCCGACTGCGATAATAATTCGTAATCGGGGGAGTTTTTATATAAAATTCAGTCTTTCAAAAACAGCTCTGAAAGAACGCTTTCTGCGTCTGTTACGGTAAATCCGCCGGGGGAATTTATAAAGTTCTTGACGTTTTCCCAACGCTCGCAATAGGCTTTGATTTGCTCGTCTGTCATTGAAATATCATCTGCCTTGACAATCGAAAATACAGTGCGTTCAAATTCAAGATAATTCATATTTATCATTGAAAGAAACTCCGTAGCCTCTGCGTTTTTATATTCAAGCGCACGCTTTACGAATGACGGTAAAAATACGGCGCAGGCAAGTCCGTGCGGTAAGCCGTAATCCTCCGTAAGCGTGTAGCCGAGGGTGTGCGGATAGCAAGTGCCTGTGGAATTTATCGCAAGTCCCGCAAAAAGTGAGCAGGTATATAGCTCATCTCTTGTGTCCTTGTCGGGAAGCTCGTTCGTTTCAGCCATTTTTATAAGCGAATTCCAAATTGACGGGATAGCACGCTTCGAATACATCTTCGACTGCTCGCCCGATTTATTGGATAAAAGGCTTTCGACTGCGTGGCAAAAAGCGTCAATTGCCGTCGAAACCGTAACGCCCATAGGCATAGAATAGGTGTACTTCGGGTCTGCAAAGGAAACTTTCGCATAGTAGTTTTCGCCGCTTACGCTCTTTTTTCTTCCGCTTTCGTTTGTAAGCACCGAAACGCCCGTTACTTCGCTTCCCGTACCCGAGGTCGTGCCCACCAAAATTACGGGCAGGGGAGGAAGCATAGAGTCTCCAGTATATATATCGTCTGCCGATAAAAACTTGTTCGAGGCATAGACGGCTATTGCCTTTGAAGCGTCAAGCTGACTGCCTCCGCCGACGCCTATGATATATTCAACGCCGAAGTCCCTTGCCACCTGACCTGCGTTTTGACAGTCGGTTGTAAGCGGATTTTGGGTTATACCGTCGAATATAGTGTATTCAACCGAAGCCTCGTCTAAAGCGGTCTTTAAGTCCTTAAGAGCGCCGCTTGCGACGGAAGAGACCTTACCGCATACGATAAGACACCTTGTGCCGTATTTCGTGAAAACGTCCTTGTTTCTGAAAATTGCATCCTTGCCCGAAAAAACTCTGACGGGCATATAGTAATCGGAAAACATAATCTCACCTCATATAGATTTTAGCACAAAACATATATAATACACAATAGCTTATATAATATTGTTATTTATATAACAATTCTTGAACATTAGCTAAAATTATAATATAATAATGTAATGTAATAATGTCGAAAAGTGGGTGTAAGTATGAAGATAAAGAAAATTGCCGTTTTCCTTATCCTTTTTTCAATTACATTCGCTTTTTCTTCTTGTTCGGGGAAGACGAAGGTGCAGGAGGCTTCCTCCTTTGCTATGGGCAGCGTTGTAAGCGTTAAGACTTACTCTAATAATTCTAAGGCGGGTCAGAGCGTGTGTGATGAAATCACAGCTGAAATTTCACGCTTCGACAAGGTTATTTCAAAAAATGACAAGTCAGCCGAGCTTTATTCGGCAAATCAAAGCCTTTCAAACGGTGTAAAAGTCAGCCGTGAGCTTTTTGACGTTGTGGAAAGCACGAAAGAGATTTTTTCTCTGTCAGGCAAAAAGGCTGCCGTAACCTCGGGCGCATTGACCGAGCTTTGGGGCTTTGATACGGACAATTTCAATGTTCCGAGCGACGAGGAAATCAAATCGGCTATCCCTCTTTGCGACGACTCTACGCTTGAGCTTGACAGGAGCACACTTACCTTAAAGGCAAAGCAGGGTCAGATATTAAATCTCGGTGCGGTTGGCAAGGGTGCGGCTTGCGACAAGGCGGTTGACCTTCTTCTCTCGCATGAGGAAATAAAGGGCGCAGTTGTGTCTGTCGGCGGAAGTCTTGCTCTTTACGGTAAGCCGTCGGGCAAGGATAATTTCACAATCGGTATTCGCAATCCGTTCGGCGAGGTCAACGACACCTTTGCAACGCTCAAGCTTAGTTCCTGCTTCGTTTCAACCTCGGGAAGCTATGAAAAGACCTTTGAAAAGGATGGCGTTACCTATCATCATCTTTTGAATCTCACAACGGGAAAGCCTGCCGATAACGGACTTTGTTCTGTCACGGTGGTTGCTCATTCGGGGCTTGAAAGCGACGCTCTGTCAACGGTTTGCTTTGTTTTGGGCGAAGCGGCTTCGTATCCGATTTTGCAGAAATACAATGCGGAGGCTGTTTTCGTGTATTCCGATAAAACCGTCAGCGTTTCGGACGGACTTCAAGACTCGTTTACCCTGACGGACAAGGATTTTACGGTGGAATGATATGAAAAGAAAGCTCATTTCCCACCGTGATTTGATATTGTTTGCGGTAATCGGCGTGCTGATTTTACTCTCGGTGCTTATTCCGAAAATCATAAACGGCGGCGAAAAATACGTTACGGTAACAATCGACGGCGACACCGTGTATCACGGTAAACTGTCGGTTGACAATGAAATTACACTCGATAACAGCATTAAAATAAAAATTGAAAACGGCGAGGCTTATTTCCTCGAAAGCGACTGCAAGGATAAGACCTGTATTAAAAGCGGAAAGCTCAAAAATTCGGGCGACGTTTCGGCTTGCCTGCCGAATAAAACCGTGCTTTCTGTAAAAGGGGAAAAGACAAGCTTTGATGCCGTAACCTATTGATATGAAAAATAATACCTATAAAATTGCATTGTTCGGGGTGCTGTCGGCGGTTGCGCTGACGCTCTCGTATCTTGAGGGGCTTATTCCGACTGTGGCTTTTATGCCGCCGGGGGCAAAAATGGGCTTTTCAAATATTGCCACCATGTTTGCGGCTTCGTCAATGGGAATTGTGAGCGCACTTGCAATTACCTTTATAAAGGCGTTGTTTGCAGGCATAACCCGAGGGGTAACGGCTTTTTTTATGAGCCTTTGCGGCGGAATACTCAGCACCGTTACAATGTATTTGCTTTTTAAGCTTTCGAAGAAAACAGGATATATGGCAATCGGAATTATCTGCGCTCTTGTGCATAATTTCGGTCAGCTGATTGTTGCGATTATAACTGCGGGCAATTTATCCGTATTGGGATATGCGCCCGTGTTGCTTATAAGCGGCACCGTAACAGGTGCTGTAACGGGAACTGTTTTGAGGGCGGTTATGCCGTCTCTCGAAAGGGTAACCAAAACTATCACTCGAAAAGGGGGAAAATAAATGCACTCTGAAATCATTAAACCCGTAAAAAAAGTACGGGGCGGAGTGAAGGTCTCACATGACAAGAACACCAAGGATATGCCTGTAAGACGAATTGAAGCACCTGATTTTGTTACACTTCCGATGAGTCAGCATATCGGCGCACCCTGTACGCCTGTTGTCAAGGTCGGCGACACGGTAAAGGTAGGTCAGCTCATAGGAGATACGGACAAATTTGTTTCTGCGCCTATACATTCATCTGTTTCGGGCAAGGTAACCGCTGTAAAGGAGATAAGGACTGCAACGGGTATGAAAACTCAGGCGGTAATTATCGAAAATGACGGCGAAAACGCTCTTTATGAGGGTCTTGAAGTGCCGAATATCGACACAAGAGAGGACTTCTTAAAGGCGGTAAGAGCTTCGGGACTTGTAGGTCTCGGCGGTGCGGGCTTCCCGACACACGTTAAGTTAGGCTTTAAGCCCGACGCAGGAATTGACACGCTTATAATTAACGCCGCCGAGTGCGAGCCGTTTATCACGGTTGACTACCGTGAGTGCCTCGATAACTCATGGGACGTTTTCAACGGCGTTCATCTTGTAAAGGAAATGCTCGGCTTTAAGAAATGTATTATAGCGGTCGAGGACAACAAAAAAGATGCTATCAAGGTGCTTGAAAGAATAGCCGAGAAAGAGGACGAAAACGACGAAATCAAGGTTATGACCTTGAAGTCAAAGTATCCGCAGGGTGCGGAGAAAATGATGGTACTCTCGGCAACGGGCAGAAAAGTACCGCCCGGAAAGCTTCCGGCAGATGTCGGCTGTGTTGTAATGAATGTGGCTTCGGCGGCATTTTTGTCAAGATACTGCAAAACGGGCAAGCCGCTTGTTTCAAGGTCAATGACAGTTGACGGCTCGGCGATTTTAGAGCCGCAGAACATAAGAGTTCCCGTCGGCACGGAAATCGATTACATAATAAGCCGTTGCGGCGGTTACAAAGAAGACCCCGTCAAAATCATTGCAGGCGGTCCTATGATGGGTACTTCGATTATCGACACCCACACACCCGTATTAAAGAGCAATAACGCAATTCTCGTGCTCGGTAAAAAGGACGTCAGCATCAAGCCCGAAACGGATTGCATTTCCTGCGGCAGATGTGCAAAGGCTTGTCCTTTGAGCCTTATGCCGACAAAAATCGAACGCCTTGCAAGGGTAAAGGATATTGACGCACTTCAGAAATACGGCGCAATGGTTTGTATGGAATGCGGTTCATGCGCTTATTCGTGTCCTGCAGGCAGACCGCTTGTTCAGTATATGAGAAATGCGAAAGCAATCATCAGAGAGGGGGCGCAGAAATGAGCGAGGAGAGAAAGCTGACTGTTACCGCTTCGCCGCACAGACGAACGGTTGACACAACAAGAGGAATAATGCTCGACGTTGTTATTGCGCTTATGCCGGCACTTGTGTTGTCGGTTGTCCTTTTCGGCGTGAGAACACTTCTTGTAACCTTGACAAGCGTGGTATTTTGCGTTTTGTTTGAGTTTTTAAGCCGTAAGGCTATGAAAAGAGAAAATACAATAGGCGACCTTTCGGCAGTTGTAACGGGCATTTTGCTTGCGTTCAACCTGCCCTCGACAATTCCGCTTTGGATGGTTATTATCGGCGACGCAGTTGCGATAATCGTCGTAAAGCAGTTCTTCGGCGGTATAGGTCAGAACTTTGTAAACCCTGCATTGGTCGGCAGAATTGTTCTTATGACCTCTTTCCCGACCTATGTAAACGACTATGTTGCTCCGTTTGCGTGGAGAATTAAAACGCTTGACGCAGTTACAACGGCAACTCCGTTGGCACAGTTTGCAGGCAAGTATAATTCAGAGGGTATCGCACAGACCCTGAACAGCCCCGACCTTCCCGAGCTTGCAAAAATGTTCTTCGGCGTTCGTGGCGGCTGTCTCGGCGAAACCTGTGCGGCGGCTATTATTTTAGGTGCGCTTTATCTGTTCATCAGAAAGGTTATCTCACCGACAATTCCGCTTTTCTATATCGGCACTGTTGCCGTTATTATGCTTATCGTAGGCAAGGGCAGTGTTCCGTTTGTTCTCTATCAGCTTATGGCAGGCGGACTTTTACTCGGTGCTGTGTTTATGGCTACCGACTACACCACCTCGCCGATAAACTTCAGAGGCAAGGTGATTTTCGCAATCGGCTGCGGTATCATAACCTCGCTTATAAGAATTTTCGGCTCACTCCCCGAGGGCGTATCGTTCTCGATTATTCTTATGAACATTCTTGTTCCTCACATTGATAACCTTACGGCACAAAAGCCGTTCGGCTTCATTAAGGAGAAGAGTAAAAAAGAGGAGGCGGCAAAATGAAAAAGTTAAACGCAAAAGAAATTTTAGTTCCTGCCGTTTCACTCTTTATAATCTGCCTTGTCGTTACGGCTCTTTTGGCTGTTACAAATATGGTAACTGCTCCGAAAATCGACGAGCTTGCCGCCGAGAGACAGAACGAGGCTAAAAAAGTAGTATTGAGCGACGCCGAAAGCTTTTCGGACGAAAAGACGGTTGAAAAGGACGGCGTACAGTACACATATTATGAGGGACTTTCGCAGTCCGAGGAAAAAATCGGCTATGTGTTCCTGACCTCGGCTAAGGGCTACGGCGGAGACATTGATATTATGGTCGGCATAGGCAACGACGGAAGCGTTAAGGGTGTTACCGTTCTCTCGATAAGCGAGACGGCGGGACTCGGTATGAACGCTAAAAACGATAAGTTCTTAAATCAGTATAAGGACAAAAATTCGGAAATTTCCGTTATCAAGACAGGCACTCCGTCAGACAATGAAATTCAGGCTTTGACAGGTGCGACAATAACCTCTAAAGCAGTTACCTCGGCGGTAAATACGGCTTTGGATTTGTACAAAACGGCAGGAGGTGAGGCAAATGGCTGATAAGAAATCACTCGGACATGAGTTTACAAAGGGTATCATCAAGGAAAACCCCGTTTTAAGACTTGTACTCGGTACTTGCCCGACCCTTGCGACAACAACCTCGCTTGAGAGTGCTATCGGTATGGGAATTTCGGCTATGATAGTCCTCGTATGCTCAAACATTGTTATTTCGGCACTTCGTAAGGTAATTCCGCAAAAGGTCAGAATTCCTTGCTATATCGTAATTATCGCAGGCTTCGTTACAATCGTTCAGATGCTTGTAAAGGCATTTTTGCCATCACTTGACGAACAGCTCGGCGTTTATCTTCCGCTTATCGTCGTAAACTGCATCATCCTCGGCAGAGCAGAGGCATTTGCAGGTAAGAACTCCGTTGTGGCTTCGGCTCTCGACGGCTTGGGAATGGGCGTCGGCTTTACCTGTGCGCTTGCAATTATGGGCACTATCAGAGAACTTCTCGGTTCAGGCTCACTTTACGGTCATGCAATTCTCCCCGAAAGCATACCGCCTATGACTATATTTGTATTGGCACCCGGCGGCTTCTTCGTTTTCGGCCTTGTAATGGCTTGCGCTAACAAGCTTGCAGAAGCAGGCGGCGGCAAAAAGGCAACACTCGGCGGTTGTAAAGCTTGTCCGATGGCTTCGAGCTGTGAAAAGCTTGCGGCAGGCGAAAAATGCGGAGAAAAGGAGGTTGAAAAATAATGAAAATATTTTTCTCAATCCTTTTAACAGCAATTCTTACAAACAACTACATTCTTTCAAAGTTCCTCGGTATTTGTCCGTTCTTGGGCGTATCGAAGAAGCTTAACACGGCTGTCGGAATGAGCCTTGCGGTTATTTTCGTAATGCTTCTTTCTTCGGCTGTAACATATCCGCTTAATACGTTCCTTGACAATCACGGTCTCGGTTATCTCCAGACTATCGTGTTTATCTTGGTTATTGCGGCACTTGTTCAGCTCGTTGAAATCGTGCTTAAAAAGTACATTCCGGCTCTTTACAGCTCGCTCGGAATTTATCTTCCGCTTATCACAACAAACTGTGCGGTTTTGGGCGTTACGATACTCAATATCGACAACGGCTATTCGTTCTCGCACGCTATGATAAACACCCTCGGTGCAGGTCTCGGCTTTATGGTTGCGATGGTTATGTTTGCAGGAGTTCGTTCAAAGCTTGAAAGCTGCGACGTTCCGAAATTCCTGCAGGGACTTCCGATAACTCTTATATCGGCAAGCCTCACATCTCTCTCGTTCCTCGGCTTTACGGGACTTGTCGAGAATATGTTCGGTTAAGGGGGTAGAGTTATGAACGGAATTATTTCGGCGGTTATACTTGTCTGCGCTATCGGTCTTATAGCAGGCATAGGTCTTTCGATTGCTTCGGTCGTTATGGCTGTACCCAAAGACGAAAAGGCTGAACAAATCAGAGAGTGCTTACCGGGTGCAAACTGCGGTGCTTGTGGCTTTTCAGGCTGCGACGGCTACGCTTCGGCTCTTTCAAAGGGCGAAACCACCAAGACAAATCTTTGTGCTCCCGGCGGCTCGGAGGCTGCAAAGGGCATTGCAGAGGTCTTAGGTGTTAAAGCGGAGAGCGTTGAGCCTATGGCGGCGTTTGTAAGATGTAACGGCACATCCTCGCACAACGGCAACAAGCTTGAATATGCAGGCGTGCAGAGCTGTAAATTGGCTTCTCAGCTTTTCGGCGGACCGAAGGATTGTATATACGGCTGTATCGGCTTCGGCGACTGCGTAAAGGAATGTGAATACGGCGCACTTAAAATCTGCGACGGGGTTGCAAGGGTTGACCCGATGCTCTGTAAGGCTTGTAAAAAATGTATGTCGGTTTGCCCGAAAAACCTTATCGAGCTTATGCCTTTGCACAAGTCCTTTGCTACGGTTACTTGCAGAAATCAGGACAAGGGCGCACTTACCCGTAAGGCTTGCGACGTCGGTTGTATCGGCTGTATGAAATGCGTTAAGGTCTGCGAATCACAGGCTGTTACGGTTGAAAACAATGTTGCTTCGGTTGACGTTTCCAAATGTACCAATTGCGGAAAATGCGTCGAGGCTTGCCCGACCAAAGCGATTAAAACAATTACAATCGAATAACACAAACAAAAAAATCGGCTGTCATCATTGATGACAGCCTTTTCTGTGCTTAGCAGCAGCCTGTTCTGTTGCAACCGCAACCGTTGTCATTATCAGAGAGTAAGATAATGATGATAATGAGAATCAAAAGACAGTTGTTATTGAAAAAGTTGTTCACTGTGGTGCCTCCCTTCATCGTTCATCATTACATATTATGACGGGATGAAAAAATGTGTTAAAGGCAGATTAAAAAAATTGACCTTTAGGCTTTTATAAAAAAATAAAAATTTTTGAAATTGTTAGAAAATTGAAGAAAATTAAAGAAAATACTCTGTTACACGCCGAAAGCGAGAAAATTTGACCATTTTTGACCTTTGACTGTAAGAAAAAGTTGGCTATAATAATAGTCACAAAGGTCAAAGAAAGTCAAAGTCAAAGAGAGGCGATAATCAAATGAATCTCAGTAAAGAAATAGCGAATATGATAATCGAAATGCTTGAAACGGACGGAACAAGCGCAGAAATTCGCCGAAATGACCTTGCGGAAAGAGTTGGCTGCGTACCGAGTCAGATAAATTACGTTATTTCATCACGCTTCACACCCGAGAGAGGATATATCGTCGAAAGTCAAAGAGGCGGCGGCGGATATATCAGAATTACAAGAGCACAGTATGATCTATCGACATTAAAAATGCATCTTATAAATTCAATCGGTGAAAGCGTTGACGGAAAAACCTGTAAGGCTAACGTAATAAATCTTCACGACAGAGGGCTTTTAACCGACGAGCAGGCAAAGCTTATCATGACAGCTGTATCGGACAATATTTATAAGGAATTGCCCGAGGAAAGCAGAAACAAATTCAGAGCGTCAATGTTCAAACAGATGCTTCTGAGCACAATGAAATAAAAAGGAGAGATAATTATGTTGTGTCAGAACTGTAAAAAAAATGAGGCTACCACTCATATAAAAACAATCGTAAACGGCGAGGCGACAGAGGCTCATCTTTGCTCTGACTGCGCAAAGAGTCTCGGCTATGACGGAGTTTTTTCGGACTTCGGATTTAATTTTTCGGATATGTTAAGTTCCTTCTTCTCAGAGCCTGTTATGGCAGGTCTCGGCGGAAGATCACTTCGCTGCGATAAATGCGGAAGCACTTTTAATGATATAGTAAGAAGCGGTAAAATCGGTTGCGGCGATTGCTATTCAACCTTTTACGATAAGCTCTTACCGTCGCTTGAAAGGCTTCACGGCAGAACAAGTCACGAGGGAAAAATCCCGAACTGCATTGTAGAGGTGCCGGATAAGACCGAAAAGGAAAAATTACAGGATGAGCTTGACGAAGCGGTAAAATCGCAGGATTACGAAAAAGCCGCAGAGCTTCGGGATAAGATTAAAGAAATGGAAAGCGAGGAAAAATAAATGAGTAAATGGTACATCGGCGAGGGCGACCACAACGATATAGTCATTTCAACGAGGATAAGAATTGCGAGAAACCTTGCAGATTATCCGTTCCCCGTTCGCCTTGACAACAAGAGCAAAATCGAAGTAAACGAGAAAATAAGAGATGCTTTGGACGGCAAGGAAAACCTTACCTATACAGAGCTTAAAACTCTTACCCGTTCGCAGATAGTTTCCCTTGCGGAGAGGCATCTTATCAGTCCCGAGTTTGCGTCAAATTCCGATGCGAGAGCATTGCTTATGTCCGACAACGAGGATATAAGCATAATGCTTTGCGAGGAGGACCATATCAGAATTCAGGTTATGAAATCGGGTCTTGCACTCAAGGAAGCATATGAGCTTGCGGATAAAATCGATACGGAAATCAACCAATCGCTCAAATATGCGTTCGACGAAAAGCTCGGTTATCTTACCCAATGCCCGACAAATCTCGGTACGGGTATGAGAGCCTCTGTGATGCTCCATTTACCGGCACTTACCGCAAAAGGTCAGATAGGCTCGCTTGCCTCAACCGTTTCAAAGCTCGGTCTTACAATCAGAGGAGCTTACGGCGAGGGTATGTCGGCTATGGGCGACCTTTATCAGTTGAGCAATCAGGTATCGCTCGGAATAAGCGAGAAATCGGCAATCGACAATCTTAAAACAATTACTCTTCAGCTGGCGGCTCAGGAGCGTGCGGCTCGGGAGGAAGCGTCTAAGAGCATCGAAACCGAGGATGCGGTATTCAGAGCATACGGAATACTCAAATCGGCAAGAATATTAAGTACAAAAGAATTTATGAGTTTAATCTCTAAGGTTCGTTTGGGTGCTGTTTTGGGAATGATAAAAACAGACCTTAAAACAATAAACGAACTTATGGTATCAATGCAGCCTGCAACGATAAATGCCTTTGTCGGCAAAACGCTCAGTCTTGAAGAGCGTGATGTCGAGAGGGCAAAAATCGTAAGAGAAAGGCTATAACAGACGTTGACAGGCGGAGATTTAATTCTCCGCTTGTTTTACAAGTAAAAGGAAAGGATGATGTTTTATGTTCAAATTCACAGGTTTTACGGAGAAAGCTAACAAGGCTCTCAACAAGGCGGTTGAGTGTGCACAAAACCTCGGTCATACCTATATAGGCAGTGAACATTTGCTTTTAGGTCTTTTGTCCGATACCGCAACCGTTGCGGGCGTTGTCCTCTCCGGCAGAAAGTTTTATTTTGATGATGTAGAGGAATACATTAAGCAGACAGTCGGCGTAGGTGTGCCCACTCAGTTAGGTGCGCAGGACTTCACGCCGAGAAGCAAGAGAATAATCGAAAATGCGGTTTATCTTGCAGGCAGAACGGGTAACTCCCTTGCAGGCACAGAGCACATTTTGCTTTCGATAGCAAGCGATGACTCCTGCTATGCTTATCAGATATTGGAGCGTGGAGGTGTCACGGCTGACAGCATTATGTCGGATATTTCAAAGAAGCTTATGAACACTTCTTCGACAAATGCAAACGATGACGGCAAGTCGGGCACAGGTAACGAAACCCTTGACCAATTCTCAAGAGATTTGACAGAGCTTGCACGTCAGGGCAAAATCGACCCGGTAATCGGCAGACACGACGAAATCGAGAGGGTTATCCAAATTCTTTCAAGGAGAACGAAAAATAACCCTTGCCTTATCGGCGAACCCGGTGTAGGTAAAACGGCTATCGCAGAGGGCTTGGCTCTTAAAATCGTATCGGGCGAAGTTCCCGAAACGCTTAAAAACAAGAAGATTGTTTCCCTTGACCTTACAAGTATGGTCGCAGGTACAAAGTACAGAGGCGACTTCGAGGAAAGAATTAAAAAGGTTATCGACGAGGTTAAGGCGTCTCCCGATATTATCCTGTTCATAGATGAGGTGCATACGCTTATCGGTACAGGCAGTGCAGAGGGTGCGGTTGATGCCGCTAATATTCTTAAACCCTCACTCGCAAGAGGCGAATTGCAGGTAATCGGTGCTACTACAATCGAGGAATACAGAAAGAATATCGAAAAGGACGCAGCGCTTGAGCGTAGGTTCCAGCCTGTTATGGTTGACGAGCCGTCTAAAGAAGAAGCAATCGAGATATTAAAGGGCTTGCGTGATAAATACGAGGCTCATCACAAGGTAAAAATCACAGACTCTGCTATCAAAGAGGCTGTTGAACTGTCAGTAAGATATATCGCAGACAGATATCTTCCCGATAAGGCGATTGACTTGATTGATGAGGCTGCTTCACGTGTAAGGCTTCGTGCCTTTACAGAGCCGCCCGAACTCCATGAGCTTGAGCAGAAAAAGAAGGATATAGAAGCCGAGAAATTAAGCGCAGTAAACTCGCAGGACTTCGAGCTTGCGGCAAAGCTTCGTGACGAGGAAAAAGAAATTTCAGACTCCCTTGAAAAGAAAAAAGAGGACTGGAAGAGCAAGGCAGGCAGAAGCAAGGACGAGGTTACGGAAAACGAGATTGCGGAAATCGTATCTCTTTGGACGGGCGTTCCTACGGCTCAGCTGACACAGCAGGAAAGCGATAGACTTCTTCATATGGAGGAAACGCTTCACAACCGAATTATCGGTCAGGACGAGGCTGTTAAGGCGGTTTCGAGAGCGATAAGACGTTCAAGAACAGGACTTAAAGACCCGAAAAAGCCCATTGGCTCATTTATCTTCTTAGGCCCCACGGGCGTAGGTAAAACAGAACTTTGCAAGGCACTTGCACAGACCTTGTTCGGCGACGAAAACGCAATGATAAGACTTGATATGTCCGAGTATATGGAGAAGCACACGGTATCCCGTTTGGTAGGCTCGCCTCCCGGATATGTAGGATACGAGGAGGGCGGTCAGCTCACCGAGAAAATCAGGAGAAAACCCTATTCGGTTGTTCTCTTCGATGAGATTGAAAAGGCTCATCCCGACGTATTTAATATGCTTTTGCAGATTCTCGACGACGGTATTCTTACCGATTCTCAGGGCAGACGTGTTGACTTCAAAAACAGCGTTATCATAATGACCTCAAACGTCGGCGCAAAGCTTATAACTCAAAAGAGTGCCGACTTCGGCTTCACGGGAAAGGAAAATTCCGCAGAGGCAGAGATGGAAAAAGAGAAGATCAGAGAGGCTGTTATGGGAGAACTTAAAAAGACCTTCCGCCCCGAATTCTTGAACCGTGTCGATGATATAATCGTATTCGACAGACTTCAGAAGGACGATATTAAGAAGATTGCGGTAAATCTTCTTGATTCACTTAAAAAGCGTGTCGAGGAGCTCGGTATCGGTATTGAATTTACCGATAAAGCGATAAGCGATATTGCCGACGCAGGCTTTGACGAGGTTTACGGCGCAAGACCTCTTAAAAGGGCAATTCAAAACAAGATTGAAAACCTTTTGTCTGAGGAAATGCTCGAAAGCAAGGTAGTCAAAGGTAAGTCTTATATCTGCGATTCCGAGGACGGCAAATTCAGCTTCAAGGAAAAAACCGAGGAGCCGAAAGAGCCGAAATCCGAGGAAAAAGCGGAGTAAAAAAATAATACATTGCCCGATATAACACCTTGACGGCAAAGAGTTTAGCCTCCCCGATTTATTTCGGAGAGGCTAAATGTTGTTTATGCGGAATTTATATGCGATTGTAGGGACAACCGCATTTCAGCCTCCCTTGTGTAAAGGGAGGTGCCGAACGAACGTGAGGC
>OQWI01000192.1_pt1 | contig 28906 bp, 27 predicted proteins | sample 1691551 | NCBI WGS metagenome assembly OQWI01 (sample SAMN03418259, study PRJEB22391) | human gut metagenome | biome: human-gut; feature: organic feature; material: feces | host: Homo sapiens | place: Tanzania | collected 2013-01
TATCCTGTACCATCAGCGGCTTTTTTATTATCTTTGCAAATGATAAAAAATGGAAATAACTATCACTCTATTCTTGTTGAAGTTTTCCTTTTTGGAAAACTTTTTGGGAAATAAAAAATGAAAAGTTATCCAAAACGAACAACTTTATAATGTTTATCATGAATAGAAATAACTAAAAATATGGAAATAAAGAACTTCACCATTACCAAGAGAGACGGTGGTAAAGACCGTTTCTCCATGGACAAAATTATGAACGCTATCATCAAGGCATTTGACTCCGTGAATGAGCCAATCGACCTTGGTAATGTTTCAAAACTTATCAGCCGTCTTAATATCTATAATAATATTAAGGTGGAAGATATTCAGAACCAGGTAGAAGAGGCTCTGATGGCAGAAGGCTTCTTCAAGGTAGCCAAGTCGTTTATGCTTTATCGTCAGCAGCATACTGAAGACCGCGAAACCTTGGAGCGCCTGAAGTTCTTGACCGATTATATGCAGGCTTCCAATGCCGCTACAGGTTCCAAGTATGATGCCAATGCCAATGTGGAGCACAAGAATATCGCTACACTTATCGGCGAATTGCCCAAGTCAAGTTTTATCAGACTTAATCGTAAACTGCTTACCGACCGCATCAAAAAGATGTACGGAAAGGAACTGTCGGACGAATATATAGACAAACTTACACACCACTTTATATATAAGAATGATGAGACATCGCTTGCCAACTATTGCGCATCCATCACCATGTACCCCTGGCTGGTAGGTGGCACGTCGTCAATTGGCGGCAACTCTACAGCTCCCACCAACCTCAAGTCTTTCTGTGGTGGTTTCATCAATATGGTGTTCATGGTCAGCTCTATGCTCTCTGGCGCTTGCGCTACACCGGAGTTCCTGATGTATATGAACTATTTCGTTGGACTGGAGTTCGGCCAGGACTACTACAAGCGAGCTGATGAGGTGGTTGATTTGTCGTTGAAGAAGCGCACTATTGACAAGGTGATAACCGACAGCTTTGAGCAGATAGTTTATTCTCTTAACCAGCCCACCGGCGCACGTAACTATCAGGCTGTTTTCTGGAATATTTCCTATTATGACAGGTACTATTTCGAAAGTCTTTTTGGCAATTTCTATTTCCCCGATGGTAGTCAGCCCGATTGGGAAGGACTGTCATGGTTGCAGAAACGATTCATGAAGTGGTTCAACGAGGAGCGCACCAAGACGGTGCTTACCTTCCCTGTCGAGACCATGGCCATGCTTACCGAGAATGGTGAATGTAAGGACAAGGAGTGGGGAGAGTTTGCAGCCGAGATGTACTCCGAGGGTCACAGCTTCTTCACATATCTCAGTGACAATGCCGACAGCCTCAGTTCTTGCTGTCGTTTGCGTAACGAGATACAAGACAATGGGTTCAGCTATACGCTGGGAGCCGGTGGAGTTTCGACCGGTTCGAAGAGCGTGCTCACTATCAACCTGAATCGTTGCATACAGTATGCTGTCAATCACAATCTCGACTATAAGGAATACCTCTCTCATGTCATTGACCTCTGCCACAAGGTGCAGTTGGCTTACAACGAAAACCTCAAGGAACTTCAGAAGAATGGAATGCTTCCGCTGTTTGATGCAGGTTACATCAACTTGAGCCGTCAGTATCTCACCATTGGTGTCAATGGTCTGGTAGAGGCTGCCGAGTTTATGGGACTGAATATTAATGACAATCCCCAGTATCTGGAGTTCGTTCAGACAGTCTTGGGACTGGTTGAGAAGTACAACAAGCAATACCGTAGCAAGGAAGTCATGTTCAACTGTGAGATGATACCTGCAGAGAATGTGGGTGTTAAGCATGCTAAGTGGGATAGGGAGGATGGTTACTTCGTTCCCCGTGATTGCTACAACTCTTATTTCTATGCGGTGGAAGATGATTCGCTGACTGTGATTGATAAGTTCAAACTCCATGGCGCTCCTTATATCGAACATCTTACTGGAGGTTCGGCTCTGCACATGAATCTTGAGGAGCATTTGAGCAAAGACCAATACCTGCAGTTGTTTAAGGTAGCTGCCAAGGAAGGCTGTAACTATTTCACCTTCAATATCCCCAATACCGTTTGTAATGATTGTGGACACATCGACAAGAGATACCTCAAAGAGTGTCCTGTCTGCAAGAGCAAGAATGTAGATTATCTTACGCGCATCATAGGTTATCTCAAGCGCGTAAGCAATTTCTCACAGGCCCGACAGGCTGAGGCAGAAAGAAGATACTATGCTAAAGTACGTTAATACAGGCATCGTTTTCCAAGAGATACCCGACGAGGTGACACTGGCAATTAATATCAGTAATTGCCCGTGCCACTGTCCTGGGTGTCACAGCAAGTTCCTATGGGAGGATGTAGGTGCTCCATTGACGACAGAAGTGCTGGATGAGTTCATTGCCAAGTTTGGCAGCAACATTACTTGCATCTGTTTCATGGGTGGAGATTCTGACCCTTCCTATCTTAGCCAGCTTGCTGCCTATATCCACGCCAAATACCCTCATTACAGAGTAGCGTGGTATAGTGGGCGACTTCGTATTTCTTCCCAGGCATCTAAGAATGTCTTTGATTATATCAAGGTGGGCCCATACATAGCCCATCTTGGTTCTCTCAAGTGCAAGACCACCAACCAGCGTCTCTATAAACTGGATGCTGCGGGTGACATGCAGGATATAACCTATCGTTTCTGGTCACGATGATGATGGAGAAAGGACATAGACCGGCCATTGCCGTAATAGATGGTAATACGTTGGCAGCAATAGGATTGAAGACTATTCTCCAGCGTATTATGCCTATTATGGATGTCGAACTCTATGGCTCCTTCAATGAGTTTGAGGCTTCTGTCCCAGACAGGTATTTCCACTTCTTTGTTTCGGTCAACATCGTGCTTGCCCACCGCATGTTTTTCCTGGAGCATAGCCGCAAGACGATAGTGCTTACCACTTCCAGTGAAAGCCTTACGGGTTTTCATAGTATTAATGTCAATGTATCAGAGGATATTCTGGTCAAGTCGCTGCTTATGCTGGAGCAGCATGCCCATTCCCGCGGACGCAACTTGCCTATGGATGTTCCTGCCGGTAATGCCGGAATACTTACCGATAGGGAGATAGAAGTTCTGGTATTGATTGTTGAGGGGTATATCAACAAGGAGATTGCCGACAAGCTGCATATTGGTTTGACCACAGTCATCTCCCATCGCAAGAACATCATGGACAAACTTGATGCGCGAAGCGTATCGGCCCTTACCATCTATGCCGTCACGCATGGATATGTAGATATCGCAAATATCTGATATTCCTTACTTTTTTCTTATAAGAATGGCGACAAGAGATGTCCTACCCATCCCTTGAACTTCTGCCACGGCGTGCGCCATTCATCCCATTTCTTCTCGTCCAACAGGAAGCTATCCTTTTTATTGTCTTCGAAGAGATTATCCAATTCACGGGTAGTATGGCTGTCCACGATTACAGCATTGGCTTCATAGTCCCAGCTCAGACTGCGTGCATTCAGATTGGCACTTCCCACGGTGCACACTTTCCCATCGACCATGATAATCTTGGTGTGATGAAACCCAGGCGTGTACATCCATATCCTGCAACCGTGTTTCATCAGTTTGTGGGCATTATAGAAGCCACAATCTGGCGTCAGAGGGATGTCGCTGTGGGTAGAGAGCATTATCTCTACCTTTACACCACGCTTGACAGCATTCTTGAACGCTTTCTTGAGTTTCCTGTTCAATGTGAAGTAGGGGTTGATGAGCTTGATGCTGTCTTGGGCACAGTTGATGGCGTTCTCGTAGAAATACCTGATTATATCATTGCTTGTGCGAGGCTCGCGGTTGATAATGCCCACAACCTTTTTTCCCCGACTCTCCGTGGTGTCTGGTTTCAGCCCCGTAAAGTAAGAGGTGTCGGTATAGTCACCGCGATAATACTGGGCACCATGGACATTCTGCCCGGTAGTCTTGTTCCACATCTTCAGGAAGATACGTTGCAGCGTATTTACCTCGTTGCCATCCAGACGGCAATGCATGTCATGCCATGAGCCAACCTTTTCCGTTCCCTTGATGTAATAGTCTGCCACATTCATACCGCCGATATACGCTATGCGCCCGTCGATGACCACGATTTTGCGGTGGTCGCGTGTCAAGACGTGGTTTATCCAGGGGAAGACGATGGGGTCAAACTTGTATATCTCTACACCTTTGGCGCGTATGGTGTCCAGATGGCGCTGCTTGAGTGGACGGTTGTTGGATGAATTGCCAAAAGCGTCGAAAAGCGCTCTGACCTCAACACCGTGTTGGGCCTTCTCTTCGAGCAGATGGAACAGCTCGCGGGCAATCGAGTCATTTCTGAAGTTGAAATACTCCAGATGTATGGAGTGGTGGGCGTTCCTGATGGCTTGAAACATATCCTCAAACTTTTCCCGACCCGTAGCAAGCAAGGTCACTGAATTGTTGTGAGAGAAACTTACGCCCCTCTCCTTCAGTTTGTTTACGATAACAGAGTCTGATGTCTGTGCGTTGGCACAGACACAGACTAACAATACTATGATTGTTGTTATGATATGTTTCACCTTTGGTTTTGTAATGTATTAAATCATGCAACTGTAGTGGTCCACTACGCCCAGTAGTTTGTTTTCTTCGTTTACTACCAATACTGTATGCACCTTGTATTGATGCATGATGCGTTGTATCTCGGTTATCTTGGTTGATGGCAATACCGATTTAGGTGTTGTCGTCATGATGTCTTTCACCTTCTTGTCAAAGAACTTCTCACGCCATTTCTCCATAGCTCTGCGTATGTCGCCGTCGGTAATCAGGCCGATAACCTTGTCGTTCTCTGTCGATACACCCAGTCCCAATTTGCCTTTGCTCACCAGTATGATGGCGTCGCCAAGGTTCATGTCCTTGTCGATTACCGGCAGGTCGTGGCTTATCATGACGTCTTCAGCTGTGGTCAGCAGGCGTTTGCCCAACTCGCCACCTGGGTGGAACTGGGCGAAGTCGCGAGGTTCGAAATGTCTTACCTCCATCAGAGCCACAGCCAGCGCATCGCCCATAGCCAGTGCGGCGGTGGTGCTGCTTGTCGGGGCGAGGTTGAGCGGGCAAGCCTCCTTCTTTACCCATACTTTGATGTGGGCATTGCTGTATTTTGCGAGCAGCGAGTTCTCGTTGCCCGTCATCGAGATGATGGGTATGTTCATGTGCAGTACCATGGGGATGAAGCGGAGCAGTTCGTCGGTCTGCCCCGAGTTGCTCAGCGCCAGCACAATGTCATCCGAAGTCATCACTCCCAAGTCGCCATGGAAAACATCCAATGGGTTGATGAAGAATGCGGGAGTTCCCGTTGACGACAGCGTTGCGGCAATCTTGGCTCCGATATGTCCGCTTTTGCCTACACCTGTCACGATGATTTTACCCTTGCAGTTGTAAATCATGTTGACAGCCTTGTCGAAATTCTCGTCCAGCTGTGGAATCAGTTCCAGCAGAGCCTGTGCCTCGTCTTCGAGACACTGCTTGGCGTATTGGCGTATTTGTGTGAGTTGTGTTGTCATAAGAGTTCTGTGATTAAGTTTTCCAGTTTGTCCAATGGTAACATGTTCGGGCCGTCGCTGAGTCCCTTGTCCGGATTGGGGTGTACCTCAAAGAAGTAGCCATTGGCGCCGAAGGCCTTGGCAGCCTTGGCCATGGCGGGTATGAACTGTCGGTCGCCGCCCGTTGTGCCATTGGCAGCGCCTGGTCGCTGCACGCTGTGTGTGCAGTCCATGACCACCGTGGGCACTATCTCCTTCATGTCGGGGATATTTCTGAAGTCTACCACAAGGTTATTGTAGCCAAAGCTGTTTCCTCTTTCGGTGAGCCATACCTCGGTGGCGCCCGAATCCAGCGCCTTCTCCACGGGGTAGCGCATGTCCTTTCCGCTCAGAAACTGTGCCTTCTTGATGTTTATGATTTTACCTGTCTTGGCGGCAGATGTCAGCAGGTCGGTCTGGCGGCAGAGAAAAGCCGGTATCTGTATGACGTCCACTACTTCGCCTACAGGTTGCGCTTGCCAGCTTTCGTGTATGTCGGTGAGGATTCGCAGTCCGTATTTGGTCTTGATGTCATTGAGCATGGTCAGTCCCTTCTCCAGCCCCGGCCCTCTGAACGAGCGGATGGAGGTGCGGTTGGCCTTGTCAAATGATGCCTTGAAGATAATCTCTGTCGAGAGTCTCTTGTTGATACTTACTAACTTCTCTGCTACTGTTTCCAATAGTTCCATGTTCTCGATGACGCATGGACCGGCAATGAATAGTGGTTGCATAGCTTGCTTATGTTTAGTTGACTATATTCTTTTATAACTGGTAGGGAGAGATACCGCATCAGGCATCGTCTCCGTTGGATATGATATGTATGTCGCGCTGTGGGAACGGAATCTCTATGTTGTGCTCGGTCAGAACATTATAGATGGTTTCCATGATTTCGCCCTTGGCGTAGGTGGTAGTCAGCACGGGAACCCACACGATGAGCTTGAAGTCGATGCTGTTGTCGCCGAAATTGGCAAATACCATCTTGGCAGGTCTTGTGGCGTCCTTGCATTTCAGCTTGTTCACCGCGTTGCATACCAGGTCGCGCACCATATTGACATTGGTGCCATAGGCCACTCCGAATGGTATGCTTGCCACCTCGTAGCCGTGGTTTCTTGTCAGGTTCTTGTAGTTTTTGGTGAAGAGCTGGGAGTTCTGGAAGGCAATCACGCTGCCGTCGGTCGTGTCCATGAGTGTAGAGGTGTAGGATATCGAACTCACCGTGCCTCTTATGCCGTCACATTCGATGAGGTCGCCCACCTTGATGCGTCCCGCCATGAGAGATATGCCGTAGTAGATGTTCTCGATGATGTCCTTCATCGCGAAACCGATACCGGTAGACAGACCTCCTGAGATGACCACGAGCCAGGTGTTGTTCACGTGGAAGATACTCAATACCAGCATCAGCCATACGCCCCATACCACAACCTGCAGCACGTTCCTTGCCATGACGTTCTTGCTCGCGGCGGTCGTGGGGTCGGTCTTCTCGAAGTGGAGCTTTAGGAAATCCTTGCTTGTCTTGTTGACATACGCGAAGACAATATACAGGATGGACGCCATGAAGATGGCGAGGATGCTTATTCTTATGTTGTCGGAGTCTATGAAGTTGTTGGTATAGATACGCATGGTCGTATCACTCAGATTGAAGATGTCGGCAGCCCAATAGATGGAGAATATCACCGACACCACGCCCATTACCGGCAGGAGTACCGTGTAGACAAGCCTATAGGCCCATTTCTGCGTGATGGGTTTGGCCAAGATGCCGTTGCGCTCGGCGTATGCCTTGATGATGCCCTTCAGACAGGTGATGGTCAGGATGCAGGTAAGCTGCATTATCCACCATATCAGCATCTCAACGCTCAACAGGGTGTAGCCTATCCATGAACAGATGGTGGCGCCCACGAATACGATGAGCGAAAGATAGGTATAATAGACATCGGTCTTGGGGATGTTGTGACCATGTCGCTTGATGACATTCCACTGCCACAGGGTACAGGCCAGCAGAACGGGTGGGAAGATAAGATTGGTGAATATGTTGGGAATCAGTACTATGCGGAAGCTGATGATGATGAAGTCGATGACAATCAGAGGAGCATAGATGCGGAAACCGCTCTTTATCTGCTTGGTGCTCAGACGGATAAGCAGCGAGATGAGTATCACGCCCAACAGCCAGGCATATTCCACCAGCAGATTGCAGGCCATAATCAGGAAGTTCTGGTCGGCTGCCAGTCTGATGATGGCCAGCACGATGGCAAAGGTTACTACCGTTGCCGCCATGGTGATACACGTGCGCTTGCCGATAAACGTTTCGTGCGTGGCACTGATGTTGTCTGTCTTCAGCAGACGTGTCACCCTCTGCATGAGGCGTTGTGATTTGAACAGGCGGGTTATCGCTACCCTGAACAGCAGCACGTTGAGCGAAATGGAAATGATACCGCCAAACAAGATGATTACCAGCAGACCAAACATGAGCCTGCTGTCCCATTGCGACTTGCGCTTGGCCTGCGGCTTGTATTTCTCCGAGAGCGTTTCGGTTGTCTCGCTCACGTTGGTACTGATATGCCTGAGTATGGTGAAGTAGTTGTCACCGGCATTGTTGAATATGCTGGCCTGTATGTCACCATAACGCTTGATGGCGTAGTCGTTCAGACTGCTCAGCTGTCTCTCGGTGTTGTGATAATACTTGATGTACATACTCATCTGTTCGTTGTTGCTTTTCAGCGTTCTGAGTATGTTGATAGACAGGGTGAGGCAGACATTGCGGTCTATGGCGGCGTGCTCGCTCAGCGTGCGGTCGCTCATCTGGCTCAGTACGTTTACCAACGAGTCAAACCGTGCTATCTCGCTCGTGGAGCGCTGCAGATAGTTTTCAAAGGGAATGACCGACTTCTTGAACGCATGATACATCTCTGTAGCTTCATGACAGGCGTAGGTCAAGTCAAATATATATCCCGACTTCTGCGAGTATAGCATCAGCGAGTTCTGGCTGCACTGGTTGATGATTGAATACATGTTCATAGTCATCTGGTCCTGCTGCTCTTTCAGGTATCCCGTCTGGCGTTCCAGTTCTATTCTGTAGCCAGTGAGCTCCTGACGCAGGATGGCCAGAGTGTGCGACAGGTCCTTTTCCTTTAAGACGGCCATTGAGGGCATTGCCACTGTGAGCAGCAGTAGCAGCATGAATATCTTTGTTTTCATATTATCTCTCTTTATACATGCAAATTTACTCAAAAGAATCGAATTGTGTAAGGATATTTTTATTAATTTTGTACTATTAAACCAAAAATAGGATAGTAATGATAATTATTGCTGATTGCGGAGGTACAAAGAGCGATTGGGCGCTTGTCTGTGACGACAGAACGGTCGTACGTATGCAGACGGGGGGCATCAATCCCATCCATCAGAGTGAGGATGATATCGTAAAGCAGCTTGATGCTGTGGTTCAAGAGGTTACCCGAAGACGGCCCGCCGCTTCCACACTCGATATCTACTTCTATGGTGCTGGCTGCAATGCCGTGGGCACGGGCATCGTCAGTGCTATCCTTTCCCGGGTCTTTGCCCCGTTTGCTCCTGGGCTCCACGTGTGGTCCGACCTTCTTGGCGCCGCCCGTTCCCTGTGCCAGCACGCCGAAGGCATTGCCTGTATTCTCGGTACCGGTTCCAATTCGTGTCTCTATGATGGCGAGAGCATCGCTGCCAATACTCCTCCTTTGGGTTACATCTTGGGCGACGAAGGCAGTGGGGCCGATTTGGGCAAGCACTTCCTGCACGACTTGCTTAAAGGCCAGCTTCCCGAGCAGCTTCGTGACGAGTTCTACTCCTCTTGCCAGCTTTCCTATCCCCAGGTTATCCAGCGCATCTACCAGCAGCCGCGTGCCAACAGTTTCTTGGCATCTCTTGCTCCGCTTATCCATCGACACCTGGACAATCAGCAGGTGTACGACATGGTTCTTGACCGTTTCCGCTCGTTTGTGCATTACAACCTGAAGCCCTACCGTCGCCCCGACCTTCCCGTGAGTTTTGTGGGCAGCGTGGCATATTATTTCCGCGACCTGTTGGCTGAGGCCATAGAGCGCGAGGGGCTGAAGATGGGCTCCGTGGCCCGTACGCCTATGGCAGGATTGCTGGCCTATCACGGGGTGGATGCGGCAGATGTATAGGCATCTCTTTACATCTTCTTTTTCAGTGCATATAAGTTGACTTCAAGGCTTGATTTATGGATTTCAAGGTTTGATTTCATGGTTTCATACTGCGAATTACCTATTTCCAACTTCGCAATTACTCTCAGGCTGGTCAGGGCTGAGTATGGCCGGCAGGCTGTGTATGCCACCATCATGGCCGGAAGAGTGAAGATGGGCTTGGGGGAATAAAAAACAATCGCAATGCCCATGGGTATGAACATTGCGATTGGCTGTTGGTATCTAAGGGATTAGAACTCAGATGTAAAGTGGAACTTGATGTGCTCAAAGTCCTGCTGGGCCATTGACAGCACGTAGCCGCTGTCTGCCAGGAACACGTCGCGACCCTCAGAGTCTTTGGCCATATACTGGTATTTGCGCTTCTTGAAGTTCTCGTACTCCTTCTCGTCATCGCTTTCTATCCAGCAGGCCTTGTAGAGATGCACGGGCTCCCAACGGCACTTGGCATTGTACTCGTTTTCCAGTCGATACTGGATTACCTCAAACTGCAGCTGACCTACGGTTCCTACAATGCGGCGGTTGTTGAACTGATTGACAAACAACTGGGCCACACCTTCGTCCATGAGCTGCTCCAGACCTTTGTAGAACTGCTTGGACTTCATGGGGTCGTCGTTCTCGATGTATTTGAACAGTTCGGGAGAGAAGCTGGGGAGTCCTCTGAAGTGGATAAGCTCGCCCTCGGTCAGCGTGTCGCCTATCTTGAAGATTCCGTTGTCGGGGAGTCCAACGATGTCGCCTGGGTAGGCCTCGTCGATGGTCGACTTGCGCTGTGCCATGAACTGCGTGGGTGATGAGAACCTTACTGTCTTGCCCAGACGTACGTGGGTATAGGGCTGGTTGCGCTGGAACTTGCCCGAACAGACCTTGCAGAAGGCGATACACGAACGGTGGTTGGGGTCGATGTTGGCTGTAATCTTGAAGATGAAGCCTGTGAATTTGGGCTCGGTGGGCTCGACCATACGTTCTTCGGCTTTGGTGGGGCGCGGGCTCGGTGCTATCTGTACAAAGCAGTCGAGCAGCTCCTGTACACCGAAGTTGTTTAAGGCACTGCCGAAGAAGACAGGTGCAACATCGCCGCTACGGTAGGTCTCAACATCGAACTCGGGATATACGCCATCGACGAGGTCAAGGTCGTCGCGCAGCTGGTTTGCTTCGCGTTCGCCGACATGCTGGTCGAGTTCGCTGCTGGCCACATCTACGGCAATCTTCTCTGTGACCCTCTGCTTGTTGGGGGTAAACAGGTTGAGCTGCTGCTCAAAGATATTGTATACACCCTTGAATCTCAGTCCCTGGCCGATGGGCCATGACAGTGGGCGCACATGTATCTGCAGTTCCTTCTCCAACTCGTCGAGCAGGTCGAAGGGGTCGCGGCCCTCACGGTCCATCTTGTTGACAAAGATGATAACCGGCGTGTTGCGCATGCGGCACACCTCCATCAGCTTGCGTGTCTGAGTCTCCACACCTTTGGCAGAGTCGACCACGATAATGGCCGAGTCTACGGCTGTAAGCGTGCGGTAGGTATCTTCGGCAAAGTCCTGGTGGCCAGGGGTGTCAAGGATATTTACCTTGTAGTCCTGATAGTCAAACTCCATGACCGATGTAGAGACCGAGATACCTCTCTGCTTCTCTATATCCATCCAGTCTGATGTGGCAGTCTTTCTTATCTTGTTGCTTTTTACAGCTCCAGCCACCTGAATCTGTCCTCCGAAGAGCAGGAACTTCTCTGTCAGCGTGGTCTTACCGGCATCCGGGTGTGAGATGATGGCAAAGGTCCTTCTACGTTCTATTTCGTTCATTCTATTATGTTGTTTGCAGTTTTTTGATACATTCCTCCAGGCTTTCCTCCCAGTAGGGTATGTCTATATTGTAAGTATTCTTAATCTTGGTCTTGTCCAGCACGCTGTAGTGCGGACGGTGGGCTGGGGTGGGGTATTCCTCGGTGTGCAACGGGCTTACCTTGCATCCCTGGATGCCGGCTATGCGGTGGATGGCTTTGGTAAAATCGTACCAGCTGATGACTCCCTCGTTGCTGAAGTGGTAGATGCCCGGGATGATGCCTTGGTTGATGGCTGTCATGATGGTGGCTGCCAAATCGCGGGCGTAGGTGGGAGTGCCTATCTGGTCGAAGATTACGCCAAGACGGTCTTTGGTCTGTCCCAGTTTAATCATTGTCTTGACAAAATTGTTGCCAAAGGTAGAGTAGAGCCAGGCGGTGCGGATAATCATCGTGCGGTGGCAACGGGCCATGCATGCCTCTTCGCCGGCGAGCTTGGTGCGTCCATACACGCTGTCCGGGCAAGTCGTGTCGGTCTCGGTATATGGCGTATGCTTGGTTCCGTCGAATACGTAGTCGGTGGAAATCTGTACCAGGAAACCCTTGCGGCTCTCGATGGCCTCTGCCAGATAGGCAGGAGCCTTGGCATTGAGAAGAGTACAAAGTTCCTCGTTGCTCTCTGCGCGGTCAACAGCGGTGTAGGCTGCACAGTTGACGATTCCGTCTATCTCATGTTCGTTGACAAATGCACTGATGGCCTGGGCATCCGTGATGTCAAGGTCGGCTACATCGGTGTTGAAGAATGTGTGTTGGCTGTTGGCTTGCTGCAGGAGCTGCATTTCGTTGCCCAACTGTCCGTTGCATCCAGTGGTAAGTATATTCATAATCAGTCGTCTTCGAATTTGAGTCCTTCGGTATTGTCCTTGATGTAATAGTCTGAAAGCAGACCCACCAGCGTGGTAATCTCCTTGATGGCCTTTTCGGTCTCGGGCGAGATGGCCTTCTTCTGCAGGCGCAGCATCATGATGCCATAGAGGGCATCGAGACATGTCTCGATTTCGTTGATATCCTTGTCGCCCTTGTTGCGCAATTCCACAATAAAGGGCAATGCCTTGTAGTATGCTGCATTGTAGAAGGGGAATTTGGAAGACTGTAACAAGCGGTGATGGAGGTCGCAAACATCCTTGAGCAACACCTCGTTAATCTGCAAGTGACCGTATTCGCGCTTACCCTCTTCATTCATCATCCTGATGAGATTGCCTATCCAGTCAAGCTCTTCCTCCTTTTGCTCTTCGGTGAAGTCAAACTTGTTGATATACTCACGTTTGATGACAGGCAACGAACAGCCGTAAACACGGATGAGGTCTTCCATCTGCCACATATACAGAAGATATTCGGCTATCGAATTCTTCCTTAATTCTTTTGCAACAAACATTTTCTCAGTAACTGATTGTATAGAGGTTGAAGACAGTACCGATGAGTACCAGTAAAGAGAAGGCAATCACCAGACTTCCTATTACCTTATTAATTATAAGAATACCATTGTCGTCGAATTTCCCTCTTATCTTGTTGATGAGCCAGGACAGACCAAACCACCATATCAGGGCTCCAATCACAATGCTGATATAGCCCAATGACATTTCAAATGGATGGTTGGGGATAACGAAGGCAAACTGGGCAAATGTACCCATGAAAAGGAATATGATAAGAGGATTGGAAAGGGTTACGAAGAAAGCCGTGATGGCATTGTGTGTCAGAGACCCTTTCTTGGTGCCGCCCCGGTGGATGTTGCGGGTTGGGTTGGCCTTGAAACAATAGATACCGAAGAGCAGCAGTATAGCGCTACCGCTAATCTGAAGCCAGAACTTATTGGTAGGATTGGTTATCAGGTCCATGATAAAACTCATACCAAAGCCCGTTAGCATAGCATAGATGATGTCGCTCATGGCGGCACCTATGCCTGTGACAAATCCATACCAACGCCCTTTGTTGAGGGTGCGCTGGATACATAGGACTCCTACGGGGCCCATAGGCGCCGATGCAATGATACCAATCAGGACTCCTTTGAGTATCATCCCTAATATGTCTATTTGAAACGGAAACGGCATAGCGGATGCAAAGTTAATAAATTAACTTGAAAGAAAACGCTATAACTTGGAAAAATGTCCTCTGAGGCTAAAAAACTGATGCTTTTCTTGTGGTTTTATGGAAAATATATTTACCTTTGTCAATTAGAACAAAATCAATAACTAAAGATAATTATAAAATGGACGTACAGAATGAAATGAAACCGTATGTAATCGGTTTGGACCTGGGTGGAACCAACTCAGTATTCGGAATTGTCGACAGCCGTGGTGATATCAAGGTGACCACAGCTATCAAGACGCAGGCTTATGATGATGTCAACGACTATGTCAAGGCTGCTGTTGAGGCTCTCCAGATCATTATTGATCAGGTAGGCGGTATCGACAAAATCAAGGCTATGGGTATTGGTGCTCCTAATGGTAACTATTATAATGGTACAATCGAATTTGCTCCCAACCTGAAGTGGGGTCGTTCGGGCGTGGTGCCATTGGCCAAGCTCTTCTCTGATGCTCTGGGTATCCCTGTAGCCCTCACCAATGATGCCAATGCGGCTGCTATCGGTGAGATGACTTACGGTGTGGCTCGTGGTATGAAGAACTTTATCGTTATTACCCTCGGTACTGGCGTTGGCTCGGGTATCGTAGTCAATGGTCAGCTGGTTTATGGCTGTGATGGTTTCGCCGGCGAACTCGGTCATGCCATTGTACGCCTCGACGGTCGTCCTTGTGGCTGTGGTCGTTGCGGCTGTCTGGAGACTTACTGCTCTGCCACGGGTGTTGCTCGTTCTGCACGCGAGTTCTTGGAGACACGCGATGATGAATCGCTGTTGCGTGAGCTCAATCCCGAAGATATCACTTCTCTCGATGTGGCTATTGCTGCTGGCAAGGGTGATAAGTTGGCTAAGGAAATTTTCGACTTCACCGGTGAAATTCTTGGTGAGGCTTGTGCCAACTTCGCTACGTTCTCTTCTCCTGAGGCTTTCATCTTCTTCGGTGGTCTTACCAAGGCTGGCGACTTGCTGATGAATCCTATCGTGAAGAGCTACAACGACCATATCCTCAACATCTTCAAGGGTAAGGCCAAGTTCCTGGTTAGCGGCCTCGATGGTTCTGCTGCCGCCGTTCTTGGAGCTTCTGCTGTAGGATGGGATATCGTGTAATGGTATAAGGGTTGTCATCGTATTGACAACACCCCACATAAAAATAGCCCGGGCTGAAATCTCAACTCGGGCTATTTTTATGATAGGCTGCGTGTCAGTTGACTACAACTTTCTTGCCATTGAGTATGTAGATGCCTTTGGGCAAACCTGTAAGTGCTTCTGAACGCTCGACATTACGGCGCACGGCAATACCTGTGATAGAGTATACCGTTACTCTTGTAGGTTGCCACGTGGTGGGTGTGTCAATGCCGTCGGTCACTGTGCGGCGGTAGAGCATCAGGTCTTCCTGGCTGCCTGTGTAGCAGGCGAAGCGTGGACTGTTGGCATTGAACTGTATCTCGCGTGAGGTCCAGTTGTTATTGGTGATATGGCTGTAACCGGCCTTTACGCTGATAGACCATTTCGTCTTGTTGTCCGTAGTAGTGGTAGCGGTGTAGAGCTTATTGTCATTGCTGGTCTGTGAAAGATATACTTTGTCCATGACGTCGTAGATGGTGTAGGCGCCCTTGGTTCCACCAAGAAGCAGCTGGTGGGGCTTGCCCTTTTTGTCTACGGTAGTTGTGATGGTCTGGTCGGCTCCGATAGTCACGTCGGCAGAAGTATAGAAGTTCTTGCCATCGGTAAGGTCTGACAGTGCGCATGATTTTACCTTGTCGTTGCCTGCGAATACCAAGATATAATACGAACCGGCATTAATCTCTGTCTCAGACTTGACTAACGTAAAGACAATGCCATTAGGATTGGGGTCTGGGTCCGGATTAGGGTCTGGGTCAGGGTTGGGATCTGGGTCCGGGTCAGGATTGGGGTCTGGATCGGGGTTGGGGTCTGGGTCAGTACCAGGATCGGTGCTGTTGTCATAGTTGTCATAGCTGAAAGCGACATTCTGCTTTCCGCCCCAGATATATTCCTCCAGTCCAGGATAATCGACGAAGGGATTGCGGTTTTGCTGGCAGCCATACACGGCATTGTTGCGGTCTATCTCTTTCTTGCTTACGGGGTCTTGCTTCGCCCAGCGCAGCAACATCTTGATAAACCATGACTTGTAGGCAGGGTATTTGTTGCCGGCAAATACCGCAGTGTTGGACCATGACGAAATCTTGTCTTCGTAGCAAGTGGCCATATAGAAATAGATACGTGCAAAGTCGCCTTTGTATTCGTCGTTGGGCTCGAATACAGTACCCGAATAGCCTTCGGTAGAGCAAGGACCTACTTTGCAGAAACCGCCGTTTGAACTGTAAGTTGGCTTTTTGGTTTCACCAAAGGGAAGGTTGCCTCTTCGATTGTTGACATAACCATCGGTGGGAACCACATGGACAATGTCTGATCTCATAGGCGAGGCCTTGCTGAACCAACTTTGTGGTACCGAGTGTTCACGGTTCCAGCAGTCGCCTTCTTTCTTGTACCCTCCGGCATTGTCTCTGAAAGTGTAGTTGGTGGTACAAGAGTACATGTCCCACAGCTTCCCGTCGGCACGTTTGTCGGTCTTTTCATAGTAGCTCAGCAAACCATCGTAGCTTATGGTTCGGTGATGGCTGATAATGGAGTAGAGTGCTGTTTTCAGTGCGGCACCTTTCTTACCAGTGGCAGCCTGGTAGTAAGTTCCACTGTTATTGGGCCCCTGTGCAAAGGCGTGGAGTACCAAGGCCAACATGGTGGTGACCAATGTAATTTTTCTTAACCTTAACATTCTCTTTTTTGATTAAACGTAAAACTCTGCAAAGTTAGCAATAAAGTAATTATTATCGGCCAGACTTTGTAATTATTTTTCGGTTATTGCCCTATATATTATAAATAGGTGTAAAAATAGGGCCTTTTATCGTAAAAGGCCCTATGATGATGTTGGGGAATGGGAAGGTTTTGTATATCTTTGGCTTCTTATTCAGCCGAGAAGTCTGCAACCATTTTGCGATATAGCGAATACATTCGCGTGCGGTCGATGTAGCCTACCAGCCGGTTGTTGACATCGACTACAGGGAGATACTGGGCATTGGTTTTCTCAAATTTATGCATGGCCTCGTCCATTGGGTCGTTTTCGCCAATCTTGGCAGGACAGTCGGACATAAGTTGCTCTACTCTGAACCGATTGTACAGCTCTGTTCTGAAGATGATATGTCGGTTGCGCGTCATGTTGACTTCTCCCAGTAGGGTTCCGCCTTTGTCCAATACGGGAAGGAAACTGGTATGGCTGTCGCTGTATGCTCTCACCAGTTTGCTGAGTGGCATGTCGGGCGTGACAGATGTATACTCGCGTTCGATAAGACTGTCAAGCCTCATCAGGGTAAGGATTGATTTGTCGGTATGGTGGGTGAGCAGTTTTCCCTGTCGTGCCAATCGCATGGCATAGATGCTGTGTGGCTCAAAGATGCTGATGGTAAGGGTGGAAACTACACTCACAATGATAAGTGGCATGAAGAGCTGGTAGCCACCGGTAAGTTCGGCGATAAGGAATATTCCCGTAAGCGGGGCGTGCATGACCCCTGCCATCACTCCAGCCATACCCAATAGCGTGAAGTTCTTCTCAGGAGCGTAGGGGCCCAGTTGATACATGTTCCATATTCGCGCAAAGAAGAAGCCGCTGAATCCGCCGATAAACAGGGATGGCGCAAAGGTACCACCGCAGCCGCCACCGCCATTGGTGGCTGATGTGGCAAAGACCTTGGTCAGCAATACCAATCCGACATAAACGACCAGCAGGTCGCCATGCCCATAGAAGAGAGAGTTGTCCATGACGTGATTCCACTCTTCGGGTGTACTTCCGTTAAGCAGTGTGTTGATGGCGCTGTATCCTTCTCCATAGAGTGATGGGAAAAGGAAGATGAGCGGACTTAGCACCATACCACCAGCAAGCAATCTCAGGTATGGCCGTTTGGCAAGTTGGGCAAAGCAGTTCTCGCATGCGGTCATTGTGCGCATAAAGTAGAGACTTATCAGTCCGCAGAACATGCCAAGGAGTATGTCGGAGGGAACGCGGTCCAGTCCCCACATGCTGTCAAGATGGAAGTTGAAGAGGGCGCTGCCTCCCATAAAAATATAGGAGAAGCAAGTGGCAGTTACGCATGAGGTGAGGATTGGCAGCAACGACGCCATAGACAGGTCAACCATCAATACTTCAAGGGTGAAAACCAGTCCGGCAATAGGGGCCTTGAAGATTCCGGCAATGGCGGCAGCTGCGCCACATCCGACGAGAAGGATAAGGTTCTTTTTCTCAAGATGGAACATCTGTCCCAGATTGCTGCCGATGGCAGAACCGGTAAGTACAATAGGTGCCTCGGCTCCTACCGAACCTCCAAAGCCGATGGTGATAGCCGACGCCACCACCGATGACCAGCAGTTGTGTGACTTCAGGTGGCTGTTCTTGGTCGATATGGCGTAGAGTACACGCGTGATGCCGTGAGAGATATTGTCTTTGACGATGTACTTGATAAACAGCGAGGTAAGATATATACCTATGACAGGGAAAAGCAAGTATAGCCAGTTGTAGCTGGTAATCGTAAATCCAGTGGTAAGCAAGTGCTGGATTTCCTTGATTATACTATGCAGGATATAAGCGGCGATGGCAGCAAAGAGACCGATAAAGAATGACAGAATCAATGTGCTCTGTCTATCGGACAAGTGCTGTTTGTTCCACTTTACCAACTTGGATATTATCGCTTTGTCTGATTCTGTAGCTACGTTTGTCATCGTCCGTGATTGCTTATTTTCTTATGATTTTAACCTCTCCGTCCAATGCGAGTTTGATGATGCTCGAAGGTGTATGAGGCTTGTGCTCTTGGCGGCGTGAGAAGCAAACATAATCGACGGCGTCGAGTATCTCTTGTGATATGTCGCAATAGTTTGCGGCGGCTGGCTGTCCGCTTATGTTGGCGCTGGTGCTTACCAAGGCCTTCTGGAAACGGAAGCACAGTTCTTTGGAAAATTCTTCGCGAGTGATGCGCATAGCGATGGAACCGTCTTCGGCTATAAGATTGGGAGCCAGGTTCACAGCACCGTCAAGGATTACGGTGGTAGGCTTGTCTGCCAGTTCAAACAGGTCCCATGCCACAGCTGGCACTTCACGTACATAGCGTTGCAATCGGGCGTCTGAGTCGACAAGGCATATCATGGCCTTGGAGTCGTCACGTTGCTTGATTTTATACACCTTGGCCACAGCTTCTGCATTGGTGGCGTCGCAGCCTATGCCCCATACTGTGTCTGTGGGATAGAGTATTACGCCACCACGGCGCAATACCTCAACTGCATTCTTTATATCTTCTGCTTGTTTCATATTTTTTTTACTTTGTGCAATGATAGTCCTCGATGGTACGCATGCCGTTAAGAAAATCGTTTGCGTTCATACGCTTCTTGCCGGAAATCTGCAGGTTGACAATCTCCAGCCATTCGTCGGCGCAGGCGATGAACATCTGTTTGCCATCGACCATGATAGTTCCCGCCTTTTGTCCAGTAGCTCTTCCTGTCTTCGCGGTCTTGAATACTTTGAGAACCAGTTTGTTCTTGGCTGACGCCTCAACCGATTGTTCCAATGATGACCAAGCTCCGGGATAGGGCGACAGTCCTCGGATGAAGTCATATACTTGCTTGGCTGGTTGATTCCAATTTATCTCACATGTTTCTTTGAATATCTTGGGTGCCGGTTTCAGACAGTCGTTGTCTTCTTGGGCAACGGAGGGCACGTCTCCGTCACACTCGATGACCTTGTCTATCGTCTCTTTGCACAGTTGGGCACCAAGACGCATCAGGCCGTCATAGACATATTCAACATCGGCATCATCAGGTATGTCAAAGGTCTTCTTGTCGATGATTCTACCTGTATCAATGTCCTTGTCCAAGAAGAAAGTTGTTACACCAGTCTGAGTCTCGCCATTGATGACCGCCCAGTTGATGGGGGCTGCACCGCGGTATTGCGGCAAGAGGGCTGCATGCACGTTGAAGGTGCCAAATCTGGGCATCCCCCATACCACTTCGGGTAGCATGCGGAACGCAACGACAGCCTGGATGTCGGCGTTGAAACTGCGAAGTTGTTCGATGAATGACTCGTCTTTCATTTTGACCGGTTGGAGCACGGGGATGTTGTGTTCCGATGCATATCTTTTAACTGGCGAAGCCTGTAGCGTGTCTTGATGACGGCCTACAGGCTTGTCGGGCTGGGTTACTACTGCTACCACATTATATCCTCCCTCTACCAATGCCTGCAATGACTCTACTGCAAATTCGGGAGTACCCATAAATACTATTCTGAGTGTACTTTTATCCATTGTAGTCCTTTGTTTGAGGGCAAAGTTATAAAATTAAACTTAAATAGTTAACGAAAAGACTATGAAAAATCAAGGAAATGTGATTTTTTGTCATTTATAAATTGTACCTTTGTATGCGATAGCCGACAGATAGATGGGGTTGGGATTGTGCAAGCAATCAATGCAAGTGCCTGTCTTGTGTCGCACAAGCATGAACATGCCTTGATTATGACTGAGTCAACCCTACATAACAACCAACGAATAGCTAAGAATACACTCGCATTGAGCGCGCGTATGTTTTTGACTATTGCGGTGGGTATATATTCCAGCCGACTCATTCTTGATGCCTTGGGCGTGGTCGACTATGGCATTTACAGCGTTGTGGGAGGTGTTGTGACATTCTTTGTCTTTATCAATGCTTCTTTGGTCAATGCCGCTCAGCGTTTCCTCAACTTTTATATGGGCAAGGGCGATGACGTGATGCTTCGCCGTGTGTTTGCTACCAGCAGATATATCTTTGTTTTGCTGGCGTTATTGATATTTGCGTTGGGTGAGATTGTCGGTGTCATTTTTGTCAATTATGTGCTTGATATCCCCGATAGCAGATTGCTGGCAGCCAATATTGTCTGCCAACTTACGATAGTTGCCGCTGTCATCGACGTGTTGAGCCTGCCTTACAATGCGCTCATCATCTCATACGAGCGTATGGTCGTCTTTGCATATATCTCTGTGGTGCAGTCGTTAGCCGTCCTTGCGACGGCTTTTATCCTGTTGGCTTGGGGCGGCGACCGCCTCGTAGCCTATGCCGTATTGCTATGTCTGATACAGGTCGGGGTGCGCGTGTATTATGGGTATTTCTGCAAGAAGCAATTCTCTATATTGATGACGCGTGAGCCGAGGGATAAGTCTCTGCTCGTCGAGATGTTGGGATTTTCCGGCTGGTCGCTCACAGGAGCCTTTGCTTATGTGGCGCATACCCAGGGCATCCCCATACTCTTCAATCTGTTTTTCGGCCCTATCGTCAATGCGGCCAATGCGCTCGTCCAGCAGGTCAATGCTTCACTTTCCACTTTTGGTGCCAACTTTATGATGGCTGCAAAGCCTCAGATTACCAAGTATTATGCAGAAGAGAACCGTGGAGCGATGGCCCAGCTGGTCTATTACAGTTCTAAACTCTCGGTGGGTATCATGCTGATGGTTTCATTGCCATTTCTGATTATGCCCGACTATCTGCTTGGAATATGGCTGGTGGAGGTGCCAGCTACCACTTCGGCCTTGCTGCAGATGATGCTTTGGGCCACACTGGTCAATGCACTTGCCGCGCCAGTCAACACTGCTATCCAAGCCACAGGCACCGTGAAGCGCTATCAGGTGGCAGAGGCCATAACCTTGCTTTTGGTACTTCCCGTTGTCCTGATAGTGTTGTATATGGGGGCAGCTCCGCAAAGCGCCTATTTGGTTTTGGCGATAGTCTTCGGAATGACCCAGATGGTGCGCGTCTTCTTCTTGCATCGGATGGTGGGTGTGAGCTATCGCGATTATATCACTAAGGTACTGACGGGGGCAGTTGTGCTGACAGCAGCGTCTTATGTCATTGTCAGCGTCATCCATCTGTATATCGGCGACTCGCTCATTGGGCTTGTAGCCGTTGTGTTGGCTATTGCCCTGGTGGTCCCCGCGCTTTTTATGTTGGTCTGTGTCAACAGGCAAGAGCGTAGCAGACTGCTTGCAATGATTGCCGACAGGTTTAACCATAACAAGGAGGGTGGGAGATGATGAATTTTGTTTCCATAGTCATCCTCTGTATACTCGACCAGATTCGTTTTGAATTCGTTGGAAACGTCTCTGCCTTTGATATCTTTGTGATTTTCTATTTCTGGCTTTATGTGATGAAGAACCGCGGTTTAGGTGTCTTCCAGCATGATGCCGAGATAATGAAACTCTCCAAGTGTTTCGCAGCCTTGTTGGTTGTCCAGATTGTCAGCGAGACGCTTGTGGACAACTCTTTGCAGAATGCTGCCAAGGGAGGGGCCGTCACGGTGATGTGTTATCTGAAGTTCTTGTTTGTCTTGGGCTTGTTTTTCAAGAATAGGTCCAACATAGTCTTCTTCCTGGTGGGCACGTTGATAGCCAATATCTTGTTTTTCAGAGTCAACGATTTCTTCGGACTTGGGGAGATGGATGTTGATTTCCAGGATGTCAAGTCCGGCGAGGGAATAGCCATGGCTTATTTCAAGTTCAAGATAAGCCCACTCATCAACAGCGCTGCTGTCCTGCTGTCGGTTTGGTTGGGATTCAGAAACCTTAAGGCGTCAATCGTGTTTATCGCCCTCGGAGCAATTTCCATTGTGCTCGGTGCGCGAGGCAATGGACTTATACTCCTTGTCAGTGGCTTGATACCTCTGTTCCTGTACGAGCGCATCAGGTGGAACAAGAAGAAGGTATTTGTGGGAGCCGCTTTGGTCCTTACTGTTGGTGCCTATTCCTACAAGATGTATGTCGACAGCGTGTTGTCGGGCAAGATATATGGAGGCAATGCTCACACGCAGATAGCCAAGATGGACAATCCATACAATGTGCTGGAGTTGCTCAAGATAGGACGCACCGAGCCCTTCGTAGGACTCAATGCCTTTGCCGATTCTCCTTGGGTGGGATGGGGTGCATGGGCGCGCGACCCAGGTATGTACTACAATACGATGTTGCTGGAGATACAGGGCGCCCGCATAGATAAGCGCAAGCTGAATATAGATGTCATACCTACCCACTCGGTCATAGTGGGTTATGGCGTGTACAATGGCGTCTTGGCCATGCTGCTGTCTGTCCTGATTATTGCATTCTTCATCCGATGTGGCATCATCGCCTTGCGTCGTCAGAGCATATTCAGTTTTGTGCTGACCAGCAGCCTAATCGGATTGATATGGGATAGCCTGTTCTCGCCCATATCCTCGATGAGATTCCAGTTTGTTCTCTATTTTGCTTGTATCTATTATATCTATAAGATGATGCAATATCCGGATTTGGCTTACCGTTACGGGTATATTGAGAAAGATAATCAATGAAGAAGATGGAAGAAATAAAGCATGTAGATCTCTCACATTACAGTGAGGTTAAGCCCCACCACACGAAGCAGCTTCTGTGGCGATTGGTCAATATGACTTTGTTCAGATGCTTGGCTTTGCCTTGCTTCAATTCGTTGCGCATTTGGCTGTTGAGGCTTTTTGGCGCGCGCGTGTCGTCTACGGCCGACATCTATCCATCGTGCAAAATCTGGGCACCATGGAATCTGCAGGTCGGAGACCACAGCTGTCTGGCCCCTCGTGTCGAGATATATAATAAGGATGTGGTGACCATCGCCGACAATGTCGTGATATCCCAGGGAAGCCAACTCTTTACCGCATCCCATGACATCAGCCAATCGACCAATCCATTGATAACCGCCCCCATCAGGATAGAACATTCCGTGTGGGTGGCTGCGGGATGTTTTATCGGTAAGGGCGTGACCATAGGCGAAGGTGCCGTGGTGGGAGCCAGGGCCTGTGTGTTCAGAGATGTCGAGGCATGGACCGTAGTAGGTGGCAATCCTGCCCGATTTATCAAGAAACGTGTATTAAACAGCTGACTCTATGCAAGATATATCCGTAATCATCCTTACGCTCAACGAAGAGCGGCATATCGCAAGGGTAATGCAGAATGCCCAGAAGTTTGCCCGTATGGTGTATGTCGTTGACAGTTACAGCACCGACCGCACGGTAGAACTGGCCACGGAGATGGGAGCGGTAGCCGTGAGGCATGAGTTTCAGTCGCATGCCAAGCAGTTTCAGTGGGCGTTGGACAATCTGCCCATTACCACTGAGTGGGTTTTGCGATTGGATGCTGACGAATATCTCACTGACAAGCTGATAGACGAGATAGAACGCCGATTGCCTACCACCCCTTCTGGAGTCAATGGCTATACCTTGAGATGTCTCTATAATTTCATGGGCCGTGAAATCAATCATGGCATCATTCCGTTGGTGCTGTTGCGCCTGTTCAGGTATGGCAAGGCGAGAATAGAGGACAAGCTGATGGACGAACATATCTATCTCACGGAGGGTACGACGGCCGATATGACATATCCCTTCTACAATGCCAGCCTGATGACGCTTACCGAGTGGACGGCCAAGCACAACTGGTATGCCACGCGCGAAGCCATCGAACTGCTGGCCATAGAGTGTCAGAAGCACAGCCCCCAACAGATTCTTAATATCGGCACCCATTCAGCCGGTGTGCGTGCCAAGAAACTCAAATACGCCCGTCTCCCATTGTTCTGGCGTGCTTTTGCCCTGTTTGTTTATCGTTATTTCTTCCGATTGGGTTTCCTCGATGGCAAGGAGGGATTTCTCTGGCATTTTCTGCAAGGATGGTGGTATCGTACTCTTGCCGATGCCAAAGTCTATGAGGTCAAGAAGCGTTGCGGCAATGACCCCAAGGCCATTGATGAAGAAATCAAGCGCATATCCATATCCAAATTGAAAGTGTAAACCTATCCATAACCGCCAGGATGAAAGTTACCATCATAACCACTTGTCTCAATCGCGTCCACACTATAGGCCGGGCGATAGAGAGCGTAATCCGTCAAGATTATGCCGATATCGAGTATATCGTGGTCGATGGAGGGTCTACCGATGGTACACTCGATGTCATCAACCGGTATAGAGACCATATATCCCACCTGATTAGCGAGCCCGACCACGGCATGTACGAGGCCATTAACAAAGGGTTGCGCCTGGCCACGGGCGATGTCATAGGACTGGTCCATTCAGATGATGTGCTCTATGACAACACAGTCATTTTGCAAGTGGCCGAGGCGATGGCCGTTTCGGCTGCCGATATGGTTTATGGTGATGGCTTGTTTGTCAGAGGCGATAGAGTGATACGCAACTGGATAAGCGGAACCAATAGGCGGTGGAAATTGCGCGCGGGGTGGCTGCCCCTGCACCCCACCTGTTATGTGCGTAGCGATGTTTTTGCCCGCTATGGTGCCTACAACGAACATTATCAGATTGCTGCTGATACCGACTGGTTGTTCCGCAATCTTTATGTCAATCGTATTCGTACGGTTTATCTTCATCGCTATATCGTAAAGATGGATATGGGCGGATTGTCGACCGACAGTTCGCGCCGGCGCCAGATGTGGCGTGAAGATACAGCCATCTACCAGTCGTTTCACTTGTCGGGAAAAGTTATGAAGGTGATGAAGATGATGTGGAAACTGCCACAGTTTATGGCATTTCTCAAAAGATAAGACCGCGTATGGAAGAAAAACTGATACATAAAGAACTGTTGAGGCTTGTGCGAAGTGCTCTATGGCATAACGAAGAACTGCCGGCATCTTATGATGAAGAACTGCTGAGCCCCGTTTTTCGGGCTTCGCGACAGCAGGCCGTGTCGGCACTCGTAGCCCAGGCATTGCTTTCCAATAATGTGCGAACCAATGACGAGGGGGCGATGGAGATTATGTCTATCCTCATGGGGCATAAACGCCAGGCTGCCACCAGAGATGCCCATGTGGCAATGATAGGCCAAATTCTCGCAGAGGCGCAGATACCCTATATAGTTTTCAAGGGCCAGATTGTTGCACGCTATTATCCCCAGGTCAGTCTGCGCAGTACGGGCGACATTGATTTCTATGTGCCTATGTCTCATTATGAGTCAGCCAAACGCTTGATGGCAGACAAGTTGAACGTTCCAGTAGTGGACGACCAGTTGGACAAGCATGCAGAATTCTCGTATCAGAAGACCCGCTTCGAACTTCATCATCGTATAGAGACCTTTGGCTTTGCCGGTCATCAGCGTCGTTTTGACCGATGGATAGCCGACGAGGCTGCATCTCCCCATACATTGCCGATAAATGATGTTGATGTCCATACGTTGTCGGCAGTAATGGATATTCTGGTTGTTTTCAAACACCTGTTCAACCATCTGCTGGTCGAAGGGATAGGCTTGCGGCAAATCTGCGATTTGGCCCTGATGCTGGATAGAAATAAAGGTAATTATGACATAGACCTACTTGGCACCCGTCTCCGGCAGATGGGCTATTATCGTGGCTTCAGGGCTGTTGGCGCATTGATGGTCGACAGCATAGGGTTACCGCGCGACAGTTTTCCTTTCCCACTCACAAAGGCCGACAGCCGGTGGGGTCGGCAGATTATGCGTGAGGTAATGGCTGGTGGTACTTTCGGCAAGTATGGCCGTGAGAACAAGACAGCCAGTCTGCGCAAAAGCATCGAGACGGCATGGATGGCCATGCGCCATTGTCTCTGGTTCTTGCCGTTGGCACCCGTAGACATCATGTTTCTTATTCCCAGGCGCATTGGTATTTCATTCAAGAAATACCTCTGACTTACTTGTTCTTGTCGTAATAGTATTGTCCCTTCTTCTGTGTCTGCCGACCGAATTCGATAGCGTGGGTAGGGCAGTGGTGATAGCAGGAGAAACAGGTAAGACATTGGCCATTGTGCTTCCATGAGGGCATCTTGCCTTTTCCGCCTTCGATATCATTGACCGGGCATACGGATGCACACGTTCCGCACTGTAGGCAACGGTCGGCATCTACGTGGAAACGCTTGTCGGTTATCAGGCGATTGACAAAGAAACTGCCTATAGGCCCACTGAAGAATGATGGCACGGGACCTTTGATGACTTTCCGTATGTCCTGCTTCTTGGGGAGGATGACATCGCTGACAAAGACTTCCAATTCTTCGGCTGCTTTTTGTTTCTTGGCCTTTTCTTTTTCTACCTTATCTACATCCATGAATGGCAGGCCCACATACGATTCGGGCATGATGAGCGAGAGTGCGGCATCGACAGTCAGCCCGTGATGCTTCAGGTCGTTTTCGAATATCTCGACAGCCTTGCCGATGCTGTCGCCAGCTGTATATATAATATAGGTATATACTTTGTCGGTATGAATGAAGTGGCATTGGGATAGGAAGTGTCGCACCAACAGCGGTGGACGCCATCCGTGGACAGGGATGATAAAACCTATGCTTTCACCCGGATTGACGGTGTAGGTCATGTCGGTAGAAAGTTCATCGGGGATGAACTTCAACTCTTCGTTTAAGCGTGCAGCAACATGCTTTGCGGCCCATTTTGTATTGCCTGTGCCTGAAAAATAGAATATCATACGGCAAAATTAGGAATAATATAAAAAAATACAAAACAAAATGAGGCTTATCTCTAAAACATTTCGTAAATTTGTAGCCATAGATAACGTATTTAGAATTTGGTAGCATGAGCAAATTTGATTTATCTAATATAAAATATGTTGAGATACCCTCAAAGGGAATCTTCCGTTTACTTCGTTTTACCATAGATGACAAAACATATATTGCCAAGACCTTAAAGGAGGAATATGTCGAGCGCCGCCAGTATGTAGCCCTGCTCAAGAAGGAGTATGAGGCAGTGGCCAAGTTGCACAGTACCTATCTTCCAGTCTATTATGAACTGATAGATGACGCCCGTTTGGGGCGGTGCATCGTGGAAGAGTATATAGAAGGGCGCTCCATAACCGATTATTTGGCAGAACAACATACGGAAGAGGAACAGGAGCGGGTGGCGCGACAACTGATAGATGCACTACAGAGCATCCATCAGCGCTTTATGGTCCACCGCAATCTGAAGCCGTCGAACATCCTTATTACGAAGCAGGGCGACAATGTCAAACTGATAGACCTGCGTCCTCCGTTTGCCGATGAAATCCAGGCCCCGTTTACCTCTACCCGTTTTCAGGCTCCTGAGCAGAAAGACGAGACCGTGGCGGTAGACACCCGGTCGGACATCTATTCATTGGGACTGGTGTTGCGGCAGATGACATTGCCCGACAACTTTGCGCCGGTCATTGCCAAGTGTTGCAGTCTGGGCAGAACAGACAGATATATGTATGCCGAAGACGTGGCAACAGCCCTTGACAGTCGTCCGTCGGTAGATTTCTCTCGAGGTCTCAAGTGGGCAGCGTTGGTGGCAGGTGCCGCAGTGATAGTGGGTGCTATCGTCTATATCGCCCAGAGTGGCATCAGTTTCGGTTCGGATGAAACGCCCGAAGAGGCCACCTCCTACATCTTGCCAGACACGGTAGCGGCAGATACCGCCAAGCAGGTAGCCGAAGCCGATACGCTGTCTGCTGTTGTGCCATCGGGCTGCAATGTTGATAGTGTCAAGCAGGTTATCGCGGCCAGGTTGGAGAGCATATATCGTCCCTATCAGGGTGACTCTATTGGCACGCACAGCCGCCAGCAGATAAGTGAGCAGGTGCGCAACTGTTATTATGGCATCATGCGTCGTCTGGGTACGGTCACTCCCGAGGAACGTGCCGTAATCGACCAGTACTTTGCCAAGTATCGTAGCAACAAGGATGCGCAGTTGAAGACAGAATAGCATCAAGGATGATGATTATATCCAAGGGATAGGCCGTAACAGAAAGGCTTATCCCTTTTTTGGTTTCTGTAGAGAGGGGTGGCAACTTAAAGTTCATAAGTGACGCATTTCATGTATTCGACCAACAGTGTCAGGATGAGCCGTTCTGGAGGCATGGTCGGTGACTTGGCCGACGCGTACCGTCCGAAACGGATGCGCGCCACACTTAGTGTCTTCAAAAGTAAGAAGCACACTACCAGTCCGGGAGTGTTTGACCACAGGAGGCCATTTGGACTTTGCCTGTTTCTATAATTAAGACTGGGCATGCAGATGGTAGCCCGCTTGCCTGACGCAGTCATTGCCATCAGTCAGGAGGTTATCCCTACCGACTTTCTAAGCCCCTTCAGAGCCGCCGTGACCATCATTGGCGGGCAACTTAAAGTTCATAAGTGACGCATTTCATGTATTCG
>OQWI01000195.1_pt1 | contig 28773 bp, 18 predicted proteins | sample 1691551 | NCBI WGS metagenome assembly OQWI01 (sample SAMN03418259, study PRJEB22391) | human gut metagenome | biome: human-gut; feature: organic feature; material: feces | host: Homo sapiens | place: Tanzania | collected 2013-01
CTCCAAGCTGCGCTCGCAAGCGAGCTTGCATGGAGTTAACCACAATATGCCGTTTACAACGGCTCTAAAACCCCTCTTTTCGACTTTTTCAGTGCTTTCGCCTTTGGCATGTTGGGTGATGCGTTGAACATTGCCGATTGCGTTTGAAACATGCCGAAGGCATGTCCCTACGTTATGGTGTTGTCGATTATGAGGGGGTAGATGATGCTGAAAAATGTGGGTTTTTATGTATTTTGTAAATTATTGGTATTATGTGTTTTGGGGTGGGGTGTTGGGGAATTGGGGGAAAATGTGTTATCTTTGTGGGGTAATACCGAAAATCGCATGATGAATCAATTGCTCAAAAATCTGAACGAACGGCAGCAGGAGGCTGTGCAAGCCACCGAGGGGAGTGTGCGCATCATTGCTGGCGCAGGCTCTGGCAAAACGCGCGTGATTGCTCACCGATATGCCTATTTAGTGAATGTGCTGGGTGTGGACCCAGGCAACATTCTGTGTATGACTTTCACCAACAAGGCGGCGCAGGAAATGAAGCACCGCATATCCAGGTTGGTGGATTCGGGGTTGGTGACCGACTATGTGTGCACCATTCACGGCTTTTGCGTGAAATTTCTGCGCAAGGAAATCCATCGCTTGGGTTATCCGAAAACTTTCACCATTCTCGACGATGAGGATAAAAAGGCGATGGTGAAGCGCATTATGGAAGCGATGAATATCGACCGAAAGAAATCGACCGTGAACAAGCACCTCGCCCATATCGGGAAAACCAAAGGGAAGATGCGCATGGACTATGTGGCGCAATTTATGCTCCCTCATTCGAAGGCGGAGCCGCAAGCCGATATGCAGTTTTTCTGCAATTACCTGAAGGAGCAACTTCGGTTGTTTGCCGTGGATTTCGATGATTTGATGTATTTCACGCTCTACATTCTCCACAATTTCCCCGAAGTGCGGAAGGCGTGGCAGTCGGAACTCAACTATCTGCAAATTGACGAGGTGCAGGATTGCGATGCCGACGAATGGGAACTGTTCACGATTTTGAGCGGCGGACTGGGCAACCTGTGCGTGGTGGGCGACCCCGACCAAGCCATTTACGAGTGGCGTGGGTCGCGTCCGCAGCTGTTTGTGGATTTCCATGCCGACACCGACATCGTGCTCAATCAGAACTATCGTTCCACACCCGATATCCTCGATGTGGCAAACGCCATCATCAGCCACAACCGCAACCGTGTGCCAAAGGACTTGTTCACCGAAAAGCCTCGTGCCGTGCGAGTGGTGCATTACCACGCCGACGACGACAGCAAGGAATGTAAGTGGATAGCCGACACCATCGCTAAGGCGGTGAAAAAAGGCAAGGGCTCCTACGGTGAAATCGCCATTCTTTTCCGTGCGGCTTACCTATCGCGTGGAGTGGAGCAGGAGTTGATTAAGAATGGCATACCCTACGCCGTGTGGGGTGGCATTCGCTTCTTCGAGCGCAAGGAAATCAAGGACGCGCTGTCGTATTTGCGCCTGATTGCCAACCCGAACGATGATTTGGCGTTTTTGCGTGTGTGCAATGTGCCGTCGCGCAAATTCGGCAAAAAGTCGCTTGAATGGCTGATGAGGCGCGCGGAGAATTTAGAACAGCCGATGTCGCTGTATGAAACGCTCAGCGCCTTCATCGATTCGCCCGAACTCCGCCGCACGCAAATGGCTAATTTCGTGAAGGAGATAGAGGCTGGCCGCACCCTGATAGCGAAGGGTTGTGGCATTGGCAGCACGCTCGACCAAGTGCTCACGAGCAGCGGTCTGAAAGAGGAATATCGCAGCGATGAGGATGAAGACCGACTTGAAAATATCACCGAATTGCTCCACAGCATCAAGGACTATGAAAACAGCCGACGCTTGGGCGAAGAACCGGTGTCGCTCGATGATTATCTGCAAGATATCGCGCTCTACACCAATGCCGACTATCGCAACAACGAAGATGCTGTGAAGTTGATGACCATTCACCAGGCGAAGGGATTGGAGTTCCCCTATGTGTTTGTGATGGGGCTGAACGAGGGCGTTTTCCCCAGCCATCGCGCCATTCGTGAGCGTTTGAAGGCTGCCGAGGAAGAGGAACGCCGATTGATGTATGTGGCGGCTACGCGCGCCGAGCGTGAACTGATTCTGACCGAGAGCGAGGGCTACAGCGCAGCCAACCAGTGCGGAAAATTTCCCTCTCGCTTCCTGATGGAGATTCCCGAAAATATCATAGATGTGAAGCGAAAGATTCCACCCCACATCTATATGAATGCAAAAGCGATGATTGACGAACTAAACGACCAGTTGGGCATCGAAAGTTACGACGACAGCCCCTCAAGCGATGTCCCGGCATCGGCTGCCGACGATGGCGCAATCCATATCGGCGACATCGTGAAGCACACTGTGTTCGGTCAAGGCACGGTGGTGGGTGTGAAGCCCAACGGCAGTTGCGAAGTGCAATTCGCCTCAGGCGTGCGCACCCTGCTCCCACGAGTGCTCACAAAGGAGTGATCGAGTCAACAAGTCAACGAGTCAACAGGTCAACGAGTAGGGGTCTGACAAGTCTGACAAGTCTGACGGGTCCGACGTGTCAGACAAGTCCGACTGGTCGGACAGAGGCTAAAGAAATAGGCGTTATCATTTAGCTAGCATCCCGAATCCTCGAATCCTCGTTGACTCGTAGACTTCCAGAGACCTATCCTTGGCCTTGGGATTTGGGGCGGGTGCCGCCTTGGGGGGCTTTTACGCGGAAGGGGCGAACGTAGGCGTTTTGCTGTTCGTCGAAGAGGATCACAGCACCATCTTGGATTTTGATGGCTTTCCAGTTCTTCTTTTCACCAAGGCAGGGCAGCATCACCATGCCACGCACTCTACCGTTCTGGTCGCAAATCTGAATACCGGCGTTGGTGGTCACCCACAGATTGCCATCGGCGTCAAATTCCATCGGACCGATTTCGAGTTGGGCATTGTCGAAACTGTGCAACCAGTAGAAAGGCTGCTCATACATATTCTGACCGTCGTCCACAATCACCTGATTCAGGCAGTTGCTGCCTTGCGCCTCCTTCACGGCAAGGCTCATGTCGGGGTAATACACCATGTTGCCCCAAGAGGCAGGCATATTCACCACCGTGTCGGCAAGTTCCCATTCGCTGTCGGGCACAAGCACTTTGCTCAGCAAATCGTTTTTGGTGGCACCCGGCACCACGTCGGCAGGCCAGCCTTCCCACATCCATTCCATCACTTCTTGGAAAATGAGGGTGGCGCGTCCCACATCGTGGCCGCTGTCGCTCCAGTCGAATTTGGTTTTATAGCCAGCGAAATCCAGTGCCGAGGCAAGCATCTGATTGCCCTCGTACCAGTTGCCGAACAGCGGATTCCAAGCGTCTTCGGTGCCGTCTTGCAAGCACACCTTCAGCGCGCGAGAACAGGTCGGGACGGTGCCATGCCGCCATAAATGCGGCGATACCGCCACTGCTCAACCCGAAAATCATGTGGTCTTCGGTGTGGCGTGAAATGCGGATAGGGTTGCCCTTGCTGTCGGTGAGTTTTTGCACTTCGGGCAGCACCTCCTTTTCCAGAAATTCGGCGAAAAGTGGCGAAGTGCGGTCAAACTCGTTGCTGCGGTTGTAGCGCACCACATTGCCCATGGCATCGTGCACTACGCCCGGCTGCAAAAACACACCGATGGTCACCGGCATCTTGCCCTGCGCAATCAGCGTGTCGATTACGGTAGGGGCGTTGCAAAGCACACCGTCGAGCCCCACATACAGGCACGCAGGTTCTTGGCCGTTGTATTTTTCGGGCACATACACCTGCAGCGCATGAGTGGTGCCCGGATAAATCTTCGAATTTGTGAGCGTGTCGCTAATCAGCTCATACTGACCGGCAAGCACCGTAGCCACTTGCGCAAGCATCAGCATCATAATTGCAAATCGTTTCATCATATCTCCTTATTATCTAAAAAATCAGTCATCCTTGTTTGCGAGATGGTGGGCGTAGATGCGGCAGGCACATTCCACCAGGCGTGGGCATGGACGCTCGCGGTAGTATTCGGTGGTGCGCTCGCTGGGGCGTGGCGGCTCAATCTTGCCGGTGCGCATACCTAAGAGTTCGGCGCAAATCAATGAGTCGTTTTCCTCTTTGAACTTCGCCGCCAATTCCTGCACCAGGGCATAGTTTCGGGTGCGTGCCTCCATATTGCCGGGGGTGGCACTGCCGTTTTCAAGTCCGGCAAGCATAAACATACCGCTTGCCGCGCCGCAAGTCATGCGCAAGCGCCCCATGCCGCCACCAAACGAAGCCGACAGGCGCAAGAGCGTGTCGATGTCGTCGGAAGGGTAAATATCTGCAAAAGCCGCAATCACCGATTGGGCGCAGTTGTAGCCTTTCAGAAAATTCTCGCGTCCGGCTTTCGCGCGGGCTTCAATGTCGATTTCAGTTGCTTTTGCCATGTTCTGATATGTTAATATTATCGATGTTTCTTGTTGCTTCGCAATTCGCGGTAGAGTTCGCGGAGCTGGGTGGCCAAGCGCAGCGAGGTGAACTTCTCGTTTTGCTCCTTGGCGGCCGCCAAGAGCGCTTCACGCTCCGAGCCCATGGCGCGAGAAATGGCATCAGCCAGTTCGTCGGCAGAGTCGGGGTTGAAATAGAGTGCGGAATCACCGCCATATTCCTCCATACACGAGCCTGTGGCAGCCACCACAGGTGTGCCGCAGCTCAGGCATCGCATGATGGGCATACTCGCACATTCGTAGCGAGAGGGATATGCCACCACCGAAGCCATGGCATACGCCACGTTGAAGGCGGCGTTGTATCTTTCCCTGATGCGCACGATGGGGTTGGGGAGTTCCAAATGCGCGGCGTGAGCCTTGATTTTCTGGTAATAGCCGTTGCGGTGGCCCATCACCACGATACCCAACTCATCATCGCCCAACTTTGCCAAGGCATCAACCACCTTCAGCATATTGTTGCGCTCGTCGAGCATACCGGGCACCAAAATAAATCGTTCGGGCAAGCCAAATCGCTGGCGGTGCACCTTCTTCGCCTCGTCGGACACCGATTCGGCAAACACCTTTTCGCACACAGGCATAATCACCCTGATTTTTTCGGGGTCCACGCCATACTGGTCCACAATTTCGCTTTTGCTAAACTCGCTCATCGCCACCACGGCATCCACGCTTTTCAGCGCCTTCTTGAATGCCCTGTTGATGAAAAAGCGTTCCGTCCACGAATAGCGTTCGGGGTAATGCTTGTGCAGCAAGTTGCCCACCGTCAGCACCGTGGCAATTCCGTTGCGCTCCAGTCCTTCGGGAATGTCGGTCGCCAATCCGTGAAACACCTGCACACCATGGCGATGCGTGGCTTGCACGATAGCCTTGCTGTTGTCGTTGCCAAAACCGCTGCTGTGTGGCGTTTTCAGATGCACAGATGAGTGCACCAGCAGATTGTTGATACAAGTGGTGTCGTTCTTGGTGTCGGGAGCGTATAATATATAGTCGTCGTGTTGGAAATGCTCTGCCATGGCTTCCACGGTTAGCCTTCCAAAAAGTCCGAGCAGACCTTCTTCTTCAAGCATGTGTTTTGCACTATAGCCGATAACCATAACTTCTTAATATTATTGTTTTAAAGATAATGTTGTTTTCTTTGTCGTTTCCGGAAAAAAGTAATCCGAATTGCAAAGTTAACAAAAAAAGCCAACAAACGCACATTTAAATAAAAGTCAACGAGTCAACAGGTCAACGAGTCAACAAGATTTTTTTGTAGGGGGGAGCGCAGGGCCAGGTAGGCCTGATGCGTCGGATTGGTCCAGTGTGCTTGATGCGCCCAGTGTGCCTGATAGAAACACCCAATTTAATCCATTTTTATCCAATCACCACCCCCGAATCTTCGACAGCATAAAAGCGACTTGTCAAAAAAGCAAATTTCACTTGGGAAAAATGTTGCTCGACTGTTGGGGGTATCGAAAATAATACCTATATTTGTGCAAAATAATAAATGTAAAAAAATACTTATGCCTGAAATATTTCGGTTTTTTGGTTTCTCGTTCTTCTTTTACAGCAGAGAGCATGAACCAATCCATGTGCATGTAGAAGGACACGATGGTCTTGCAATTTTCGACTGGGACGGTGCAAATTTTGTGCTAAGAGAGCGACACAACATAAAAGCAAGTGACTTGAAGCGCATTGTTGCCGTAATTGACGAGAATAAAGACCTCATTATTAAATATTGGGACAATTATTTTAACAAGAAAGACAAGCAATGAAAAAGATTACTAAAATATGGTTTGACGGCGAGCACATCTTTGGTGAAGATGAGCAAGGGAAAATTCTGAAGCAATCGCTGTTGTGGTATCCAAAACTGAAAGATGCCACCGATGAAGAGCGTGCACAGTACACCACCGGACTTGATGGTTTTCATTGGCGTGCACTTGACGAAGATGTAAGTTTTGAAAGTTTTGAGTATGAGGATGCAGAACCATCTGTATTACAACGATTCTTCATGACGCATCCGGAAATCAACATAGCAGAATTTGCCAAGAAATGTAAAATCAACGCCACCTTGTTGCGCAACTATATCAATGGCTTCAAAAAACCATCAAAAGAAAGAGAGGAATATATTCTCGGAGCAGTACGCGAATTAGGCAGAGAATACCTAAATGCATAAAACGCACATAACAGTGCCCCAATTCAAGCACACATCCCAATTTAATCCATTTTTATCCAATTACCACCCGAATTAAAAGTAAATGAGTTTTCGGGCAATCGAGTCTTCGAGTTTTCGAAATTTCGAGATTTCGGATTTTTGGGGGGATTGGATTTTTGGGAGGGTGGGGGTGCAAAAAAAACTTCCCGCGCAATCACTGCGAGAGAAGCGAAAAATCACTCTTACAAACTTTTTGGTGCGGAATTGCACGATCAGCACAATTCCACAAATTCAAATTAAATGTTATCGCTTGCTTTACTATGAAAAAGCATATTAATCACAATGCAAAATTAATTCACACATAAAGTTTTTCCAAACGAATTAGATAAACACCCCGATTTTCACGCCAAACAAGCAAATTTTACGGATAAAAAGCAGGGGGATAAACTGGCAAAATTCCAGTTAATCTCCCTGTGTGATAGGGTATATAATCCCCCCCCAATAGTTGTCAAGTTATTTTTTTACTGTGGGGAGGGGGATTTGGCGTTCGGACACGTTTTTGTTGCTGCGCGCAAACATGGCGCGGGCGGCACGGGTGAACTGGTGCTTCACGGCGCGCTCGTGGGCGTTGAGGTGGCTGTCGGGCATGGAGGCTGGCAGCACCATCGACTGCCCCTTGCCGTTCGACAAGCCACGGCTCACGAAGTAGAGCGAATAGTCGGTGTGGGCGAGGGTGGTTTTGCCGTGCTGTTTGCTGAGTTGCAGACGCACGGTCATGCCCCCGGTGGTGTTAGGCTTGCTCATATTTGAAATGAAATTGCCGAGCGAATACACCAGCACATGCTTATCGCCAGCGGCATCGGTGCGCACCTCCATTGGCTCCACCACATGAGGGTGACCGCCAATGATGTGCGTCACGCCCTGACTGAAAAGCCAGTCGGCGAGTTGGCGCTGCGCAGGCACCGGTTGCAGCGTGTATTCCACGCCCCAGTGCATACAGGCGATAATGGCGTCGGGGTTCATGTCCTTCGCCTTGGCAATGTCGATAGCCATCTGCTTCTTGTCGATATAGTTCACCACATTAGGCTTACGGGTGGGAATGCCGTTGGTGCCGTAGGTGTAGTTCAGTAGCACGATGCGGAATCCGTTCTTCTCCAGCAAGAAAGGGTAGTTTTTCTCGCGCTCCTGCTCATTCACATAAGAGCCGAGGTGAGGCACTTTCAGCGAGTCCATCATGGCGATGGTGCGCTCAATGCCCTTCGAATAGCGGTCGCACACATGGTTGTTGGCGGTGAGCATGATGTCGAAGCCGGCATCGCGGCTGTTGATTAGAAACTGGTCGGGCGAGCAGAATTGCGGATAGCCGGTGTAGGGTGCGCCGCCGAGCGTGGTCTCGAAATTGGCTATCGCCACATCGGCACGCTCAATCTCCTCCTTCATATATTTAAAGCAGTCGCTGTAGTCGTATGAGCCATTGGCTTTGCGGCCCATCTGTATCTGTTGGCTGTGCTGCATCAAGTCGCCAGCGAAAAGCAGCGTGATGTGGTAGGTGCTGTCCGCCACCCGAATTGAGTCGGCGATGCGAACAGAGTCGGAATCGACGACGCACACCGAATCGGCTTGTGTGCCATCGTGGGCGTTAGCCTTCGAGCAACTGGAGGCGCAAAGCCCCATCAGCATCACCGCTCCAAACAATAAACATTTGATTTTCATCATCATTAAAAAATAAAATTCCCCGCAAAGTTATGAAAAATTACGGAAGTAGTTCTGTATTTGTGCCTTAAATTTCTTATTCGCTATTTGTGCGCCATTCACATTCCCCTCACCATTTACCAACCGAGGAAGCAAAAACTTGCCAACTGAGGAAGCGAAAACTTACCAACTGAGGAAGCGAAAACTTACCAACTAAGGAAGTAGAAACTTACCAACTGGGGAAATAAAAACTTGCCAACTGAGGAAATGTAAAACTTTTTTCATATCTTTGCATCTGAAAACCAGTAAATTTAACCAAATGGAATACAAACCAAGAATAGCAGATAAAATGCTTGCCAAAAAGTTGGCAAGCAAGGGGGCTATTCTAATAGAAGGTCCCAAGTGGTGTGGCAAAACCACCACTGCCGAGCAGCAGGCTAAAAGCATATTGTATATGGATAATCCTGCATCGCTGGAAACAAACTTGCAAATGGCAGAAATCGAACCATCGGTGTTGTTAGATGGCGAAACCCCAAGGCTTATCGACGAGTGGCAACTTGCACCAAAACTATGGGATGCCATAAGATTTGAGGTGGACCATCGGCACGAGGTGGGGCAGTTTGTTTTGACTGGTTCTGCTGTGCCTGTGGAAGAAAAAGGTATGCACCATTCTGGCACAGGCCGTTTCAGTTGGCTGACGATGCGCCCGATGAGTTTGTATGAGTCGGGAGAATCGAATGGAAAAGTGAGTCTGAAGGAATTGTTTGAGTCTCCCGATAAAATCTTGGCTGTCAACAAACTCAAAATCGACGACCTTGCATATCTGATATGCCGTGGAGGTTGGCCTTTCGCTTGTGGATTGGAAGCAGAAGCTGCTCTTTCGCAAGCTTTCGACTATGTGGATGCTGTGATAAAAAAAGACATTTCCAGAGTAGATGGGGTTAATCGCAACTCCACTACGGCTCGATTATTGCTGCGCTCTTATGCTCGAAACCAAGGCTCCCAAGCCACAATCGGCACCATCGTGGCTGATATGACCACCAACGACGAAAATGAAATCAGCGTAAAAACAGCAGGCGGCTACATGGAGGCGTTGCGAAAGATTTTTGTGATTGAAGATTCCGAGGCTTGGAATCCAAACTTGCGTTCAAAGACATCGGTCAGAACGGCAAACACCCGTTATTTTATCGACCCATCTATCGGTACCGCCGTTTTGGGGCTTGGTCCAAACGATTTGCTGAAAGACCTTAACACGATGGGGCTGTTTTTTGAAACGCTTTGCGTGCGCGACCTTCGTGTGTTTGCCGATGCTTTGGATGGCGAGGTGTATCACTTCCGCGACAGAAGCGGCTTGGAATGTGATGCGGTGGTTCACCTTCGCAATGGTAAATACGGGCTTGTGGAGATAAAACTCGGTGGCGACCGACTTATCAACGAGGGTGCAGAGAGTCTGCAAAAACTGGCAGAGAAAATCAACACCGAAAAAATGAACGAACCATCCTTCATGATGGTGCTTGTGGGCACAGGCGACTACGCCTACCGACGAACCGACGGTGTGTATGTGGTGCCTATAGGCTGCCTGAAAGACTGACAAATATTCCCACTCTTTTTCGTTCAGCAATGAGGCTGATGGCTTGGTTGCTTTTGTCGGTTTTGTGGATTTACATTTTTTTAAGGAGAAAAGAGGGTGGGTGATGGCAAGAATTTGGGAATAATGAGTAAATTTGCATAATTATATACTTTGGATAATTGTGTCCGTAGTTTTACGGGTTTAAAACATAAAAAAGCATGATGAAACTGAAAACAGTCGTACTTTCGACCAGCCTTGCAGTTCCTGCATTGGTGGGCGCGCAAAATGTGCTCACTGGTAGCGATGCACAAGGCTATTTCGAGCGTGGAAAACTCATGTATGAGAGCCACAACTACACTGGCGCCATCGACCAGATGAAGCGAGTGAAGGAATTGCCTTCAAGTGCAACCTTGCGCGAACAGGCTGACTATTACATGGCTTTGAGCCGCCTCGAACGCGATGAGGCAGGGGCTCTTAACGCACTCCGAGCATTCACCGCCAACTATCCCACTTCGGAGTTGATGCCCGATGTGCTGATGAGAATCGGTAACCTCCACTTCTATCATGGCGAATATGGCGATGCGCTCACTTCCTACAGTCAGGTGCGCGAGCGTGCGCTCGACGGCGACATGAATGAAGACCTCATTTACCGCATGGCTTACTGTAACCTCCAACTTGAGCAGTATGCCGAGGCGCGCTACCTCTACGAAACGCTGAAAGGCACACGCCGCTACGACAATGCCACCCGTTTCTACAACGCTTACATCGACTACGCCAACAAGCACTATGATGCCGCCTACGCTAAGTTCTCCGACATCGACCGCGCTGGCGAACTGGGCTACCAGAGCCAATACTACATGTGTCAAATCGACTTCAACCACAAGGACTACGACCGTGTGATTTCGCTGGGCGAAACGCTGTTGAGCGATGAGGTGAACGACTATTTCGCTCCCGAAATTCACCGTCTGGTGGGTGAGAGTTACTACCACAAAGACAAGGTGACCAAGGCTCGCGAGCACCTCAATAAATACGTTGCCACCACACAAGACCCGCTGATGCGCTCTGCATCTTACGCACTGGGTGTGATGGACTTCGACTCTGCCGACTACACCAACGCCGTGCAGCACCTGATTCAAGTGACCGACGTGGCCGACGATATGGCACAAAGCGCCTACTTCTACATCGGTCAGAGCCAACTCAAACTTGGCGAAAGCAAGTTGGCGGCTTTGGCGTTTGAAAAGTCGTCGAGCATGGACTTCGACAGAGAGGTGAAGGAAAACGCCTACTACAACTACGCCGTGTGCCAGAGCAAGGGTAGCACCACTCCGTTTGGCAACGACATTGAACTCTTTGAGAACTTCCTCAACGAGTTCCCATACTCCACCTATAAGAGTGCGGTGGAAAAGCACCTTGTGCAACTCTACTACACCACCAACAACTACGAGCGCGCGCTCACCAGTATCGAAAACATCAAGAATCCAAGTCCCACCATTCTGAAGGCTAAGCAGAATGTGCTCTACAACTTGGGTGTGAAGTCGATGCAGAAGGGCTACCGCAAGGAAGCAGCCAACTATCTGAAGAAGGCTATCAAGGTGGGCAACTACGACAAGAAGATTTTGAACGAAAGCCGACTGTGGCTTGCCGAAACACAATACATCGGCGGCGACTACGAGAGCACCGTGAGCAACCTGAAGGAATATGTGAAGGATGCCGACAAGACCGATGCCAACTATGGCAAGGCGCTCTACAACCTCGGTTACGCACAATATCAGCAGAAGAACTTTGAGGAGGCGCGCAAGAACTTCGAACTCGCACTGGCATCGGGTACGCTCGACTCCACACTCACCAGCGATACCCACGACCGTATAGCCGACACCTATTACTATGCCGGCGACTTCAAGAACGCTGAAAGCCAATACGAGAAGGCTATCGAAACCACCTCTGGCGCAGCCGACGGCTCAATGTTCGACAAGGCTATGATGGCTGGCTGGATGAAGGACTATCCAAGCAAAATCAAGCAGATGAACGACTTGATTGAGAAATACCCCGAAAGCACCAAGGTGCCTACCGCACTGCTCGAAATTGCCCGCTCTTACGAGGCAATGGGTAAAATCAAGGAAGCCACCGCGCAATACAAGGCACTCGGCGAGAAATATCCTAAGCAAGCCGAAGCACGTCAGGGTATGCTCCACTTGGCTTTGATTCAGAAGAATCTGGGCAACCAAGAACAGGCTATCGAGGCCTACAAGCGTGTGATCACCGACGCTCCTACCAGCGAGGAAGCCAAGGTGGCAGCCGACGACCTCAAGTCGATGTACGCCGAGCGCGAGGAACTCAACAAGTATGTGGAATTTATCGCCACCGTGCCTAACGCTCCAAAACTGGAAGTGAGCGACATCGACCGCCTCACATTCGAGGCAGCCGAGAAAGCAGCCACCGCCACCCACCCAAGCATCTTGAAGATGGAGAAATACCTCCAGGATTATCCTACCGGCGCGAATGTGGCAGCCGCTAAATACTACATCGGCCGTTACCACTACGAAAAGGGCAACCTCACACAAGCGTTCGCCCAAATCAACGAGGCACTCACCTATGGCGAAGACGCTATCTGGGCTGAGGACGCGCTGGTGATGAAGAGCGACATTCTTGTTCGCCAAGGCAAGCAAGACGAGGCCATCAAGGTGTATGAGCAAATCATCGATCGCACTAAGGACAACGACAGCAAGGTGGTGGCTCAAATGGGCTTGATGCGCGCAGCCACCGACATCAAACGCTTCGACGAGGTGATTGCCACTGCCGACAACTTGCTCCAGAACTCATCACTCACCGCCGACGAAATCAATGAGGTGAAACTTGGCCGTGCTGTGGGATATATCGGCAAGAAGGACTTCGACACTGCGGAAACCGACCTCAAGGCTCTCGCCACCGACATGAGCACCGAGCATGGCGCACGCGCAGCATGGGAATTGGCGCGCTTGCAGATGGAACGTGGCAACTACAAGGGTGCGGAAGACCAAATCGATGCGCTGCTCGATTCGGGCACTCCACAAACCTACTGGATTGGCCGTGCCTACATCCTCTTGAGCGATGTGCTCGTGAAGGAAGGCAAGCCAAACGCCGCACGCGAATATCTTGAAAGCCTCAAGAACAACTATCCAGGCAAAGAAAAAGACATCTTCAACGACATCGAATCACGACTGAAGTCAATCAACAAGCCAAAAGTTGTGACAAGAGCAAAGAAGAGATAATGAAGAAGTTTCACACACATTAGAGTATTATAGCATTATGAAAAAGATATATGTGAGTGTGCTTGCAGCCGCCTTCACCGTGATGGCTGGCTTTGCACAGGAAAATCTGCAAAAGGAAATCACCCTGCCCAAAGACTTTGTGCCAGTGGTGAAAAAAGCGGCGAAGAAGAGTTCGCTTCCACGCGTGTTGAAGCCTGTGAGAGGCTCTGAAAAGTCGGAAATCAACTACACCGACTGGGCTGAGCCTACCGCAGTGAGTGTGGAAATCCCCACCATGCTGCCTTACGGCTACCGCACCGGTCACCGTTTCAGCAATCAGCGTGGATATCTGTATGCCGGTGCCGGCACACAACTCAACATGGTGGGCAGCCTCGGCTACCGCCTTGTGGATGCCGAGACTTTCAAACTCGACGCTTGGGCACAGCACAACAGCACTTGGAATGGTAAAAACTCCAGCAAAAATTTTGTGGACAACGATGTGAAGCAAAAATTCTGCGACAATGTGGTGGGATTGGATGCCGAGAAAAATTTTGCCAACGGCACGTTGAACCTCGGCGCGAAGGTGCACTTCGACCGCTTCAACTATTATGCACAGCCATTGGTTGATGGACCGCTGTCAGATCCATGGTGGGATGAGGACCAGAACTTCCTCGACATGAGTTTTGGCGGCTCTTGGAGTGGCAAGGTGAATGTGTCGCGCTTCCACGATGTGTTTTACGAAGTGGGCGTGAACTACAACTATGCTGGCTACAAAAACGGTTTTAACATCTCCGACCCAACTCGCTACGATGGCTTCGACGGTGCGAAAGAGCATTATTTCCAAGCCAACGTGGGCGCAAAATATGGCATTGAGGCAAACTCAAGCATCGGCATGAACGTGAAACTCGATGCGCTCAAACACTCGCACCACGAAATCACCGACCCTGCGCTCAAAATTGCGGATAAGGTGGACGACAATGCCACTATGGTGACACTCTCGCCATTCTACACCTATTTCGGACAGAATGTGCTTGCCCGACTTGGTGTGAATGTGAATTTCTCGTTTGGCGACGGCACCGCATTCCGCCTCGCGCCTAATGTGCACCTTGCCTACGAGTTCACCCCAGGCGTTTCGCTATATGTGAATGCCGAGGGTGGCAAGCGTTTCAACACGCTCAGCAGTGTAGCAGCCCTCAACCGCTATCTCGATCCTAACGGCCGCTACCGCAACACCTTCGTGCCACTCGATGCCGAGGCTGGTTTCAAGGTTGGCCCATTCAGCGGACTCACCGTGAAGGCATTGGTGGGCTACGGCATTTTCAAAGACAATTTGGAACATATCACTGGCGCTTGGGATGCCAGCACCCGACTGATGAACTGGGACTGCAAGGGTATGAAAGCCAGCGCGCAAGTTGACTACAAACTCCGCTCTATTGCAGAGTTGAACTTGGGATTCACCTATGCGCCACAAGACGACAAATTTGAATACGGCAAGAGTTACAGCGGCTACATGCTGGGACTCGACCGTGCGAAGATGGTGGCAAACGCCGACCTGAGCCTCTATCTGTTCAAGGGCTTCACCATCAGCGCAGGTTTGGAATACCGTGCTAAGCGCCACTATGTGAAAAGCATACATTCCGACACCGACGTGCCAATGTTCAAAGTTGAAGATTTGAGCGATGTGATGAACCTGCACGCTGGTGCAAGTTACCGCTTCGACAAGTTCCTCACCATTTGGGTGAAGGGCACCAACTTGCTCAACAAGCAATGGGACATCCTCTACACTCAAGGCGCTCAAAAGATGAGTTTCATGGGTGGTATCGGACTTGTGTTCTAAATTCCGCCGAAGGGTAGGGTGGGTGTGACGCACACAGCGACGCTCCTTCCCTCGGTGAAAATAATTGAGTAATGAATTCATTTGAATTTGAAATATGCGCCAACAGTCTGGAGAGTTGCCTTGCAGCTCAGGCTGCTGGCGCAACTCGTGTAGAGCTGTGCGCCGGAATCCCCGAAGGAGGCACCACGCCATCGTATGCCGAAATCTCGTTTGCGCGCAAAATGCTCCACACCACCAAGCTGCATGTGATTATCCGCCCCCGTGGCGGCGACTTCACCTATTCGCCTCTTGAAATTGAGCGAATGGGGCTCGACATCACCATGTGTAAGGAAATCGGGGTGGATGGAGTGGTGTTTGGCTGCCTCACCGCCGATGGCGACATTGATGTGGAAAACTGCGTCAAACTGTTGCGCCACGCTGGTGGGCTGTCGTGCACCTTCCACCGTGCTTACGACCGCTGCAAATCTCCGCTTGAGGCTTTGCCAAAGTTGAAGGAACTGGGTTTCGATCGTGTGCTCACATCGGGACAGGCATCCACTGCCGAGGCAGGCATCGCCTTGCTCAAGCAGATTCAGGAGGCTGATGTGGAAAAGCCCATCATCATGGCAGGGTGTGGCGTGAATGAGGACAACATTGCCAAAATCCATGCCGCCACAGGCATCACAGCGTTTCACTTCTCGGCACGCGAGCCACAGCATAGCGCCACCACCTATATGCACGGCGGTGTGGCGATGGGCAAGCCCGATGCCGATGAGTCAACGCTCCAATACACCACCGAGCGCCGCGTGGCAGCCACCATCGCCGCCATTAATAATTGACCCTCTTTTAAAAAATACTCTTCTAAACAAAAAAACTGACCGGATAATGAAAAGAAAAGCTCTTACACTACTTCTGTGCTTGATGGTGCTCGGTATGAATGCGGAGCGCAATTTTATCACTGATGCCGCGTATCGTGGGCAGGTGAAGCAAGCATACACGAAAAAACTCGCGCAGTTGAAACTCGATTTCTCGAAAGAGAGCGCAGCCGCCACTGCCTACGAGCAAGAGGCGTTGCAATTTCTGTATGCCTACATGCCTGTGGCTGATGCCACCGACTACGACTATTCGTTCTATTTAAATAATGTGCGTGCCACTTTCAAGGCGCAGCAGGAAATGGCATGGGGGCAGACCGTGCCTGAATTGCTGTTCCGCCACTTTGTGTTGCCGCTGCGTGTGAACAACGAGGCACTCGACAATGCGCGCATCGAGTTTTACAAAGAATTGAAAGATCGTGTGAAGGGCCTGGGCATGAAAGACGCCATTCTGGAGGTGAACCACTGGTGCCACGAGCACGTCACCTATCAGCCATCGGATGCGCGCACGCTTTCGCCAATGGCTTGCAAGAAAACGGCTATCGGGCGATGCGGCGAGGAAAGCACATTCACCGTGGCGGCTTTGCGCTCGGTGGGCATTCCAGCACGCCAGGTATATACCCCAAGATGGGCACACACCGACGACAACCACGCGTGGGTGGAGGCTTGGGCCGATGGTCAATGGTACTTCCTCGGTGCTTGCGAGCCCGAAGCCATTCTCAACCTCGGCTGGTTCAACGCTCCTGCCTCTCGCGCCATGCTGATGCACACCCGTGCTTTCGGCGACTATCGCGGCCCCGAAGAAGTGATGCTCCGCACCAGCAACTACACCGAAATCAATCTGATTGACAACTATGGCACCACAGCCCGCGTCGATTTCAAGGTGGTTGACACCCAAAACCGCCCTGTGGAAGATGCTTTGGTGGAATTTAAAATCTACAATTATGGCGAATTCTACACCGCTGTGAACAAATACACCGATGAGCAAGGTGCCACATTCCTCACCGCCGGCATGGGCGACATGATGGTGTGGGCTTCGAAAGACGGCGTGTATGGCTACAGCAAGGCATCGTTTGGCAAAGACAAATCCATCACCATCACGCTCCAGCATAGCGCTGCCACCGACACCAAGACGAAAGTGTGCCGCTATGAGGAATTTGACATCGTGCCACCACCCGAAAAGGTGACTCTGCCAAAGGTTGACGAGGCGATGAGGGCGAAAAATGCACAGCGACTGGTGTATGAGGACTCAATCCGTAAGGCTTATGAAGCCACTTTCTATAACGGCAACGCTTATGGCGACTTTGATATTTATCTGAAAAAAGCCCGTGGCAACTGGCAAACCATCAAGGCGTTTATCGACAAGCACGCCGACAATCCCGCTCGTGTGAAAGCACTTTTCGCTACCATGAGCGAGAAGGACTTCCGCGATGTGGCGATGGAAATTCTCGACGACAGTTACGATGCCACCGATACGCAAATTGACCTCCGTGTGGAAGATGAGTTGCTGGTGAAGCCCTACAAGCAAGTGCTGAAAAATGCGTTCCCCAAGGCTGAGGCCGACGCATACCGTGCCAACCCATCACTCTTGGCGCAATGGGTGAACAAAAACATCACGCTAAATCCTGACAAGGGTGCACTTCGCATCGCTCAAACTGCGGTGGGCGTTTGGCAATCGAGATTCACCGACTCACGCTCTCGCGACATCTTCTTCGTTGACTTGGCGCGCAGCCTCAACATTGAGGCACGCAAAGATGTGGTGACCGGCAAGGTGCAATACAAGCAAGCCGACAAGTGGATTGACGTTGACTTTGAGGCACAAGAGCAGACCAGCGCGCCAACAGGCACATTGGTGCTTCGCTACGAGCCAACCAAATTCCTCGACAATCCTCAATATTACCGCCATTTCACACTTAGCAAGATTGTTGACGGCCACGCTGTGCTGCTCAATTTCGACGAGGGCGAAGTGGATATGGGCGGCGGCACCAGTTGGGCTGGCACGTTCAAAAACGGCACAAAACTCGATGTGGGCACCTACCTGCTCGTGACCGGCACACGCTTGGCAAACGGCAGCGTGCTTGCCACCACACAGATTGTGAACATTGAGGAAAACGCCACCACCGAAGCCGATTTGGTGGTACGCACCTCCGACGAGGAAGTGTGCGTGATTGGCAGTTTCAACAGCGAATCGAAGTTTGCGAAAGACGGTGCAGATGTGAGTGTGCTTTCACAGACTGGACGCGGATATTTCGTGATAGCCGTGCTCGGCGTAGGTCAGGAGCCTACTAACCATGCCATGCGCGACATTGCCGCCGAAGCGAAAGAACTCGACAAATGGGACCGCCCACTGGTGCTGCTTTTCAGTAGCGAGGCAGAACTGGCACGATTCCAGCAAGAGGATTTCGGCACATTGCCTACCAACGTGGTGCTTGGCGTGGATACCGACGGCAAAATCAAATCCGACATCATTCACGAAATGAAACTCAACCCCGATGGCTCACTCCCAGTGGTAATTATTGCCGACACATTCAACCGTGTGGTGTTCGTCAGTCAAGGCTACACCATCGGTCTCGGCGACCAACTGCTCAAGACCATCAAAAAACTATAACAGCGCAAAATCCACATATTAATATACTTTGCGTTTTTATATACTACGCGATAGAAATATACTTTACGATAGAAATTGCGGACTCCAATCTGCAATTTCTATTTATTTTTGCCGATTCCATTCCGCAAAATCCCCAAAAACTTCCAAAAATCCCCCAAATTGCCGACCGCAATCCCCACTTTTTTCCAAAAATTGCCGATTCCACTCCGCAAATTTTGTAATAACCAAAATCTTTCAATATATTTGCATCATAAAAATGGGTAAACGATATGGAAGCACTTTTTTCTCGATTTCAACGCTTGCTGAGCGAAACCAATACGGATTTTCTGCGCTACCTGCATGATAAGATAATTTGGACCGACCGAATGATTGCCATCGTGGGCGCGCGTGGCGTGGGCAAAACCACCATGATGCTTCAGCGAATCAAACTCCACCACAACATTTCCGACACGCTGTATGTGACCGCCGACGATATGTATTTCGCCGATCACAAATTGCTTGACTTGGCGGAGCAGTTTGTGAAAATGGGTGGTAAGTATTTATTTATCGACGAAATTCACCGATATGCCAACTGGTCGAAGGAATTGAAACTCATTTACGATTATCTTCCTCATCTTCAAGTGGTGTTCACTGGGTCTTCGATGCTTGATATTTATCGAGGCACCGACGATTTGTCGCGCCGTGTTCAACTTTACGCACTTCACGGAATGTCGTTTCGTGAGTATTTGAATTTGCGCTACCACCTTCAACTGCAACCACTCTCGCTCGATGATGTGCTGCATCACAACGTGGCGTTTGATGGTGTGGATTATCCTTTGGCGGCATTCAAAGATTATCTCAATAACGGCTACTATCCATTTTCGAGAGAAGTGGGGCTTTACCATGAGCGGCTTCGCCAAATCGTGCAACTGATTTTAGATGTTGATATTCCGCAGTTTGCCAACATGAACGCCGCCACTTCGCAGAAGTTGAAACAGTTGCTCGCCATTATCGCTAAAAGTGTTCCGTTCAAACCAAACTACTCGAAAATTGCAGCCATTATGGGTGTGTCGCGCGATGTGCTTCCCGACTATATTCTCTATATGGAGCGTGCCGGGCTTGTGAATCGCCTGTTCACTGCCACCACAGGGATTCGAGAACTTGGGAAAGTGGCAAAAATCTATCTCAACAACACGAATTTAGCCTACGCTTTGGGTGGGGCAAACACCGATATTGGCAACATTCGCGAAACATTTTTCTTCAATCAACTTTCGGTGAAAGCAGATGTGAGGGAATCGCCTGTTTCCGACTTTTTGGTTGACGGTTTCACCTTCGAGATTGGAGGGAGAAAGAAGGGCGGCAAGCAGATTGCTGACACTGGCAACGCCTACGTCGTGAAAGACGATATAGAGTTTGGATTTGCCAACACCATTCCTCTCCACCACTTCGGTATGCTCTACTGATTCCCTTGAAAAAGTGTCGGCAAAGGCACATCTTTCCCTTGAAAAAGTGTCACGGAACCACCATTATTCCCTTGAAAAAATGTTATGAAAGAGTATAAGTGGTTGGTTTGTAATGCGTTGTGTGAAATTGGCGTTTTTTTAGTGATTTTTTCACGCAAAAAACAAAGAAAAGTCAATGCAAAATGTGCGATACGTCTAAATTCTTAAAATTTTTATCGTAAAAATGTAATTAATTGACCTGTAACGATATAACTATTTTTTACGAGTGAAAATCTGAAGTGGCGGTTCAAATTTTCTGTCAAAATCTGAAGTAGCACTCCAAATTTTCACTCCATTTGTTTGCTAAATTCGTTCTTAATTGCAGGGGAATATGGGTCGGGGTGATGTTTGTGATTTGGGGGAAAACGATTATCTTTGAAGAAGTTTTATAAATTAGGGCTTTTTTTATGAAGTGTGTGAAAATTTTAATTTTGGTGATGATGATGAGTGGTATTTATACTGTTGGGGCGGCGCAAGAAACAGGTGCGGCGCAGGAGTTGAATGTGCTGCCTAAGCCTTGTAGCGTGCGCATCACCGACACCAACGGCCGATTCCAAATCCACCGTGGTGCTGGCGTGTATGCCGAGAATGCCGACGCGATGTTGGCTGCTGAATATCTGCAAAACTATTGTTCCGAATATTTGGGGCTGCCGTTGCGCATTGTGAAAAGCAAGGGCGAAGCCGCTATCCACATTCTTACCGACGACTTCGGCGGCAAGGCGCGCGATGGGCAATACTCCCTCGCCGTGACGAGCGATGGCGTGACCATCACGGGCGCAAAGCGAAGTCCAGAGGCGTGTTTCCTTGGCGTGACCACGCTCGTTCAGATGCTCCCCACACGCGCTGGCGACATTCCCCAGCTGCCGCTGGTGGAGATTACCGATTATCCACGATTCGGCTATCGTGGTATGCACCTCGATGTGGCGCGCCACTTCTTCCCGGTGTCGTTTGTGAAGAAATATATCGACTGGATTGCGCTCCATAAGTTGAACATTTTCCACTGGCACCTCACCGACGATCAGGGCTGGCGAATAGAGTTGAAAAGCCACCCCGAACTCACCGAAAAAGGCAGTTACCGCGCTGGCGAAATCAAGGGCTTGTTCCCCGGCGAATATGGCGAGCGCCCTTATCAGGCATACTACACGCAAGACGAAGTGAAAGAGGTGATTGACTATGCCGCCAAGCGCTTTGTGACCGTGGTGCCCGAAATCGACATACCGGGCCACTGCATGGCGGTGCTTGCCGCTCACCCCGAATTTAGCACCACGCCACGCGAGGGCAAGCGCACCGCGCTCACTTGGGGCATCTACAATCGCCAAAACAACGTGCTGGCACCCACGCCCGAAGTGTTCAGTTTCCTCGACGACGTGTTTAACGAGGTTTGCGCGCTTTTCCCAAGCAAATACATTCATGCTGGAGGCGACGAGTGCGCACCCAAGTGGTGGAACGAGTCGGCTGTGGCACAGGAATTTATGAAAAAGCACAATCTCTCCGATGCTCATGCGCTCCAAACGCACTTCATGCACCATGTGCAGCGCATCATCAACGCCCACGGCAAAACCATGCTTGGCTGGAGTGGGGGAGCCGAGGGCATGAATCCCGAGGGCAGCGTGCTTCACAACTGGCACTCGTGGGACAAGATGCCGAAGTCGAGAATCGACAGCACCCACCAGTGGATTAACTCTGGTAGCACTGGACTATACTTCACTTCAAGCGAAGATTCCACCCAGAGCGAAATCAATCCAGGCAGATGGCCACGAAGCGTGAAGAAAGTGTATGATTTTGAACTTGTTCCCGATTCGGCAAGCGTGCAAGCCGCCCAGAATTTGATGGGCGTGGAAGGCTGCTGCTGGACCGAATATTGCCCCACCACATGGAAGGTGGAACTGCAAGTGTTTCCGCGCATGGCGGCATTGGCAGAAAAGGCGTGGACAGGCAAAAACGACGATTGGGAAGGTTTCACACGCCGCCTCACCCACCAACTCGACCTTTACGACCTGTGGGGCATTCGCTACAACGATGTGGTGGAGCGCACCCTTATCGCACCACGCCAAAGATAGCGGTTTTGCACCTACTTGTCTAAAAATTATGGCTTAGAATTGTGGTTATTCAAGTGAAAATTACTATCTTTGCGTGTTTCATTGGCGAAAAGCCTGTGAACGGACAAGTTAAACGGAATAAAAACAATAAATAACAAATAATGGCAGCATTAGAGAAAATTAGAAAAAGATCTGTGTTTCTGATGATTGTAGTGGGTGGCGCATTGGCCGCTTTCGTTCTCGGAGACCTCTTTAAGCTCGACTCTCTCTTCAGAGACAGTTCAGCAGCGAAAGTTGACAACACAACTATCGGTATTCAAGAATTCCAAAACCGATTCAACCTTGCCCAAGAGCAGGAAAAGAATCAGCAAAACAAGACCGAAAGCGCTGATCTTCAGCAACAAGTGCTCGGTCAAATGGCTTTTGAAACCATCGTTGATGAAGAAAGTGAAGAAAATGGCGTGGAAGCCGGTACCGAACTTCTCACCGCGATGATCAATCAAGACCAACGCGCAAGCGCATGGGCTCAACAATATGTGCAAGCCACTGGTCAACAAACCATTCAGGCTCCTTCCGACCTCGACAAAATCGTAGGTAAGGATGAGGTGATCAACCAAATCGTGAGCAAGGACGAATGGGAAGCCTTCAAGAACGAAATGGAACACAATATCCGTGCTCAAAAGATTATGATGCTCGTGGGTGGTGCTATTATGCCTAACGACCTCGACCTCCTTGAAATGCAAAACGACGACGAAGTGATGGAAGTGGTACTCACCAAGAAGGACTACACTTCACTCGAAGACAAGAAGTTTGAGCCAACTCAAGACGAAATCAAAGCCGTTTACGACGAATATAAGAACCTCTGGAAACTCAACGAAAAGACTGTGATTGCTCACGCTATTGCAGTGCCTATCGCTCCAAGCGCAGCCGACATCAAGGCAGCCGACGCTCTCTACGCTAAGGCTTCCGCTACTTTGCAAGGTAAAGGCATCGACGCTTTGCGCAACATCAACGAGTTCAGCAATGTTCAGGAAATGAAACTCACCGACGCTCAGGCTAAGCAACTCGGTCAGCAACTCCGCGACTCTGTGTTCGCTAACTGGGCAGTATCTTCAGAGGCTAACGCTACTCACCAATTCAAGGAAGACCTCAACTACGCTCTCTTCCAAAAGGTGAAGAGCGAAGAATTGCTCGACACCATCAAGGTGAAGCAAGTGACCGTTGAAGGCAACAAGGCTGCTCAAGACAAGGTGCTCGCCGCTCTCAACGCTGGTCAAGACGTGAGCAAGATGAAGGGTGTGCAAGTGATGCCAGAGCAACCAGTGCCAGTGCAAGGTGCTCAACTCCCCGACAGCATTATCACTAAATTCGAAAGCGCTACTGATAAATATGTGGTATTCCAATCTACAGATAAAGGCGCAATGCTCGTGAAGACCACTTACCAAAAGAAATCAATGTTCTACACCGTGAATATGTCAACTTACCAAGTGGCTGCAAGCAAGAAGACTACTGCCGACCTCCACGACGGTTTGGAAAAATTCATCGACAAGAACAAGACTGCAACAGATTTTGCTAAGAATGCAGCTGCCGCTAAGTTCCAGGCTCAAGAAGTGATGCTCAGTTCAAGCGTTCCTTCTATCGCTGGCATCCAAGGTAGCCGTGACATTATCAAGTGGGCGCTCAACGATGCAGAAGAGGGTCAAGTTTCTTCAGTATTCCAACTCAACAGCGCTATGGTGGCTGTCGCTATCGACGAAATCGTGGACGCTGACTTCCTCCCATTGGAAACCAAGAACGTGAACGAGTTCTGCAAGGCTAAGGCTATGGCACTGAAGAAAGCTGCAGCCATGAAGCAACAATATGAAGGCAAGTTTAAATCAGTTGACGAATACGCTAAGGCATTTGCCGCTCCAGTTGACACCACTACATTCTCATTCAGCAGCATGTATGCCGACAAGGTAATCATGACCAACCCTGCAGGTATTGAGGGCGACGGTGGCTTCATCGGTGCAGCCGCAGCCGCTAAGCAAGGTCAAGTAGGCTTCTGGGCTGGTAACTGCGCAGCTTACGCATTCGTGGTGAAGAGCAAGAAGGCAACTATGAAGATGAAGCAAGAAGAACTCGCTATGAAGTGGGCTTCTACTTACGGCTTCGCTGGTCAACGTCAACAGTTGATGCAAGGCGTGATCTTCAACTCTGCCAAGATCAAAAACAACCTCGTGAAATTCCAGTAATCTAACACCGCTTAGATTTCCCGAATAAATCTTAACCGCCCGGCTTCCACAGTCGGGCGGTTTTTTTTGCATAAAATTATTTGAGCAGGGGTGTGGGGTGGAATGGAATTTGCAGAAATGGGAAATAATTATTAATTTTGGAAAATTGAATGTGACAGTGTGCTCTTCACGTATGTGGAGCGCAAAAAACTAATCCTCTCATTCACGAAACGAACATGAGTACTATCAACGAAATACAAGACGAAATTATTGAAGAATTCGAAGGCTTCACCGACTGGATGGACCGCTATGCCTATATCATCGACTTGGGTAATGCCGTGCCTCCGCTTGATGAACGCTACAAGACTCCCGACAACATTATTGAAGGGTGCCAGAGCCGTGTGTGGCTGCAAGCCGACTACGCCGACGGTGTGATTACTTTCCAAGCCGACAGCGATGCCATTATTGTGAAGGGCATTATCTCTATGTTGGTGCGCACACTCAGCGGACGCACGCCTCAGGAAATACTTGATGCTGACCTCTATTTTATCGACAAAATCGGGCTTCACGAGCATCTTTCGCCCACCCGAAGCAACGGCTTGCTTGCGATGATCAAGCAAATTCGCACCTATGCGCTCGCCTTCAAGATGAAGGAGCAGGCTGCGCACTAATCAGCCGACCGCCGACAGAAATAAAAAGTAATAAATAATTAATCATTTTAATAACCAACACTTATGTTACAAGATTTATGGAACAACAATCGCATGGTGGCTATGCTTCTTGCGATTCTCGTGGTAGTTGTGCCTTTTCTCGTCTATTATGTAGTTGAGGCAAAGAAAAACCACCCCAAGGGACTTATTTCAGCAGCGCTTTCTAACATGGGCGAGCGTTTTGGCTACTACATCATGAATGCAGTGCTTCTGCTTTTCCTTTGCTCCAAGTTCGGTATCAGCGACGATGTGGCTGGCTGGATTTACGCTGTGTTCTATTTCCTTATTTACGTGCTTAGCCTTCCTGGCGGTATGGTTGCCGACCGTTTGCAAAACTTCAAGGGCACCATCATTGCTGGTTTGGTGGTAATGGCTTCGGGTTATGTGATTCTTTCTGTCCCTGTGTTTGGCGGCAATCCTGGCGATGTGCCAATGTGGGTGCTCGTGGTCACTTGCCTCGCTCTTATCCTCATTGCCACAGGTAATGGCTTGTTTAAGGGTAACCTTCAGGCTATCGTGGGTCAGATGTACGACAACTATGAGGCTGAAGCTGCAAAGAAAGGTCCTGAGGCACTTGCTATCGCAAAGTCGCGTCGCGACAGTGGTTTCCAGATTTTCTACGTGTTTATCAATATCGGTGGTGTGATTGCGCCATTCGTGGCTCCTTTGCTCCGTAGCGCAATGCTGAAGATCGACGGCTTCTTCTACAATGCCGACCTTCCACGCCTCTGCCACGGCTTCCTCCAGGGCAACCTTGAAGGCGATGGTATGAAAAACCTCACCGAACTCGCTCAAAAGTCACTTATCGACGGTGGTCAGATTGGCGATATGACACAATTCTGCACCAACTATCTCGAAAGCTTCAACACCGGTGTGCACTACTCATTCATCGCATCGGCTGTGGCTATGATTCTCTCGCTCCTTATCTTCATCTTCACCCGCAAGGTGCTTCCTAACCCAGTGAAGAAGGAGAAAGCCGCTGTTGAATCGCAAGAGACTGTGGCTTCCGACGCAAAGGAAATCAAGCAACGTATGTTCGCTTTGTTTGCAGTGCTTGGTGTGGCTATCTTCTTCTGGTTCTCATTCCACCAGAATGGCCAGTCGCTCTCAGTGTTTGCACGCGATTTCTGTCAAACCGACTCTATTGCTCCAGAGATCTGGCAATGTATCAACCCATTCTTCGTAATCGTGCTCACTCCAGTGGTGATGATTGTGTTTGGTGCGCTCTTCAAGAGAGGTAAAGAAATCTCTACTCCTAAGAAGATTGCGCTTGGTATGTTCTTGGCAGGTTGTGCTTATCTGTTCTTGATTTGTATTTCAATGGTCAACGGCTATCCTTCAGGCGAAGAATTCAAGAGCCTCCCAGAAGCAGTTAAGGAATCAATGAAGGCAGGTCCATGGGTGCTCATCGTCACCTACTTCTTCCTCACCGTGGCTGAGTTGTTTATCTCTCCACTTGGTCTGTCGTTCGTATCAAAGATTGCACCTCAGCACTTGCAAGGTATTTGCCAAGGTTTGTGGCTCTGCGCTACCGCTGTGGGTAACCTCTTCATCGCTCTTGGTGTGACCATGCTCAACAGTTTCCCACAACAATGGGAATGTTGGGCAGTGTTTGCCGGCTTCTGCTTCATCTCAATGGCCATATCGGTGGCGTTGAGAAGTTCCCGGGTGGTAATGCCGGCCAGAATGAAGTCACCGGCTTCCAGTGCCTCGGGGCGTTCTGTACTGGTACGAATGCACACAGCGGCGATGGGATGACCAATGGACAGATAGAAGCTGCTCTCCTCCGGCAGAGTACCGGAGTCGGAGACGATAGCCAGAGCGTTCATCTGCAGTTTGTTGTAGTCGTTGAAGCCCAGCGGCTCATTGACCCGGACACGAGGGTCGAGTTTGAAGCCGCTCTTTTCCAGACGGTGCTTACTGCGGGGATGGCAGGAGTAGAGAATGGGCATATCGTACTTCTCTGCCAGTGCATTGATGGCAGTGAACAGGCTCAGGAAGTTCTTTTCAGAGTCGATGTTCTCCTCACGGTGGGCAGACAGCAGAATGTACTTGTCCTTTTCCAGTCCCAGACGCTCCAGAACATCGCTTTTCTGGATCTTCTCCAGATTCATGTGTAGCACTTCTGCCATGGGAGAGCCGGTCTGGTAGGTGCGCTCCTTGGGCAAACCGGTATCCGCCAGATACTTCCGGGCGAACTCGGAGTAGCACATATTCACGTCGGAGATCACATCCACGATGCGGCGGTTGGTCTCCTCGGGCAGGCACTCATCCTTGCAGCGGTTGCCGGCTTCCATGTGAAACAACGGGATGTGCAGTCGTTTTGCACTGATGGCGGACAGGCAAGAGTTGGTATCGCCCAGCACCAGATAGCCCTCCGGCTGCAATTCGGACAGAAGCTCATAGCTGCGTCCCAGAATGTTACCGCAGGTCACACCCAGATTCTCGCCAACCACGGGCACCAGAATGTCGGGGCCGTATTCTCCGAAGGTGTTCTTCAGTTCAAAATCCTCCCAGAAAACGGTGGAAAGATTTCTGTCCCAGTTCTGATTGTAGTAGACCACGCAGCAGTCAAAATATTCCCGGCAGCGTTTGATAACAGCCGCCAGCCGAATGATTTCCGGACGGGTACCGCAGCCAATCATGACCTTAGTACGCCCATCGTTTTTCCATGTAAAGTTGTGTTCCATAAAATTCTCCTAACGTCAACCAGTATCTTCTTTTACACCGGCTCGAAGAATGTATCCGGGTGGTTCGGGTCAAAAATCTCGTTGCAGGTCATCACCGTCACAAGATTTTCCGTTTCCGACAGGTTGATGATATTATGGGTCCAGCCGGGAATCATGTGAACGGCCTCGATCTTATCGCCAAATACTTCAAATTCTACCGTTTCTCCGGTGTTGATGTTCCGCTCCTGAATCAGTCCGTGACCTGCCACCACGATGAACAACTCCCACTTGGAGTTGTGCCAGTGCTGTCCCTTGGTGATGCCCGGGCGGCTGATGTTAATGCTCACCTGCCCGCAGTCAGCAGTGTGAACCAATTCCGTGAAAGAGCCACGGTTGTCCACGTTCATCTTCAGGGCATACTTGAATTTGTCCGTTGGCAGATAGGTCAGATACAGGGAGTACAGCTTCTTGGCAAAGGAACCATCCGGCATTTTCGGCATCATGAGCGTAGTGGGCTGTGCCTTGAACTCCTGTAGCAGATCTACGATTTCGCCCAGCGTAACCTTGTGGGTCACGGGAACGCAGCAGTATCGACCGTCCGCTTTCAGAACGGTTTCCACACCGTCAAACTCACAGTGCCGCTCTTTGCCTTCCAGCAGATCAAACATTCCTTCTACCAAATCGTCGATGTACAGCAGTTCCAGTTCGGTGCTGCGGTCGTTGACGGTGAAGGGCTCATCGTTGGCAACCGCCCAGCAGAAGGTGCTGACGGCACTGTTGTACTTGGGGCGGCTGTGGCCCATCAGGTTGACAAAGCGATAAACGGCTACCTTTGCCCCGGTCTCCTCAGCATATTGAAAGAACAGTTCCTCGCCAGCCTTCTTGCTGCGTCCATACTCGCTGTTGCCGAAGCGGCCAGCCAACGTAGCTTGAATGGAAGAAGACAGCATGATGGTTGCCTTGTTGTTGTTCTTCTTCAGGCAGTTCAGCAGGTCGGATGCAAAGCCGAAGTTGCCCTTCATGAAATCTTCCGGGTTTTCCGGACGATTCACGCCAGCCAGATTGAACACAAAGTCCGCTTTCTGGCAGTACTCGTCCAGCTCCGCCGGAGTAGAATCCAAATCATACTCGTAGATTTCTTCAATATTCAGCGCCGGGCGGGTCTTGTTCTTGCCATCCCGGATGTTTTTCAGGTTGTTGCACAGGGCGGTTCCCACCATACCCTTGG
>OQWI01000196.1_pt1 | contig 28707 bp, 31 predicted proteins | sample 1691551 | NCBI WGS metagenome assembly OQWI01 (sample SAMN03418259, study PRJEB22391) | human gut metagenome | biome: human-gut; feature: organic feature; material: feces | host: Homo sapiens | place: Tanzania | collected 2013-01
ATATTTCATTTGCACAGATATGATTTCTGTTTTCAAACCAGTAATCAACAAATCCGTCTAGTTTTTTATTATCAATATAGACTTGCGGTCGGAAGGACTCTTCTTTTTCCTCCTTTATAGTCTCCAAATGTTTCCACAATCCAAGCAAATTACCGTCATATGATTCTTTCATATACGCACGCATAATTTCCTGCAAATGTGCTGTGCTTCCTGTTCTACCTGTCAACTTAAAGTGGTCTATTCCGATTTCATTATACCGCTTTATATCTTCGGGTCTTATGTAATTCATTTTCAGCCAAACACTTTTCGATTTTCTACTAGCAATGCACATTCCCATAGGATAATCTTTATGTAATTTTGTTTCTTTTTGATAACCTGCGGAGTGCAACTGATAGCAATGATCCCGAAATATACATCCAGTTGCTCCTTTTATTTCATCACTTTCGGTTATTCCATTTCCGCAAAATTCATTTGCCAATAACGTAAGTACAATATCATGCTCATTACAATATCGAGCCGCAGCACTTAAAAAGTTTATATCGCGATTCTTATTTAATCCGATGCAAATCTTTGTGATCCCGTACAGCTCTTGCCATATTTTAATTTGCGTCAATGAGTCAAGATGTGCAATTGTACTTACCTCGATTCCAATCTTATCACTCACCCTTCTAATAATTTCTGCCATATAAGGAAGCGAAACAGTTATGGTTTTCACTCCAGCTTCAATTAAAAAAGAAATGTATTTTTGTATTTCTTCTTCTCTTTTTATTATTTGCTCCTTGTTGCCTAAATAGCTTGTATTAAGCGTATAGTTAAACGAAATTCCCCTTTCTGAAAGTTCATTTATGTATCTTGCAAACTCGTCTCTCGTAACATTCTGCAGTCTAAACTCAGGGCGCGCCGTCAGCCATGCGCTTTCTTTGCGCGAGCCATAGAATTCCTCTATTCTGTTTATGCTAACTTCTTTATTTAAATGAGATGCCTGCTCATATAATTCCTCGGAAAAATTACAACCCACTTTGAAAAAGCTCATTATCCTTATCCACCTCAATCTGTGCCGCGAAGCCATTTCTGCTCCATAACCAGAGCGGTGTGTGTACATCAATAGGACAATATTCCGTATCATAAAACACTTCTTCCCACAATGTACTTACATATTCTCTGATATCCGTTCTACTTTTGTCCTCGTCCTTAATTAGCCCTAACTTAATACTCGCCTGAATAACGTGCGTATCTGGTGCAACAGTAATGTGTTCCCTTCCGGCAAGGTCTATGGCTGTATACTGCGTCATCACATACAGCCAATAGTTCAAAATTTTGGGACCTGACAAATACGGAAACTTTTTCTTGTTTCCCACAATGTATTCTTTGATCTTTTCTACAGAGTTATCATTTTTAACAAATAAATTTCTTATATCCCCGTCAAAATCATCGCACAATGTTGCACATAATTTTCTCCAAATCTCAGGGTGTTTATTGGGTTGTAGTGCAACTTTATACTTCACCAACCGGTTCTTTAATTCACCCTCGCTCATTTGGGTAACTGCTTTAGGATCAAACACATCTACTGTTTCTATATCTTCATATGTTGCTTTTGCCGCCTCCCATAATTTGTATGAATTTCTTTGATAGTTAAGTGCCATCGGCAATGTAAAGTACAAGCAATTTTCTTTTGAATCCTTTGAAAGTCCGGGGTTGGCATCCTCAGGCATGACTTCTCCACCCAAAAGACCTTTCTTATACATATCAATTAGCTTTTTTGCTTTTTTATAAATAATTTTTTTTTGATTTATGGACAGTTGATTATTCATTTTGTATTTTCTCCTCTATATTATTTTTTGCAAATAACAGTTGTAATAATCTTGAGTTCATCTAGTTTACATTTTTTATTTTCTGCTGCCATGGTGATTGCTGGAGAGATATATTCATTTTTTTCCATCAATTTTTTTCCGGTTATCTCATTCACCTTAATTCCCTTAAATCCGCAGTCTTGTAAGATTTCAACAATCTTTTCGGCCTCAAACACAAGTGAATACGTCACAGCCTTATCACCATTTTCAGAGATAAAAGTTGTTGTCATTTCATCTCCTCTCAAATTTTCTGACCAGTCTACTGATGGCAATGTAAACGCAAGCACTCCACCCGGAGCCAATATCCTATGCAGTTCGCATAAAGTTTCTGTATGGAAGTATGGATCTGCAAGAGAGCATACTTCCACTTGATACTTATTTGACGCAATCATTGTTCGTGCTGCGCTTGATACAATCTTTTCATTTGCATCTAAAAATCGCGCCATTTCTTCAGTTAATTCTAGTACATCATATGTTACGACTGGCCACGAGCACGTCTTCCTCATCCATCCTCTTCCTGGCCCAACTTCGAGTACTTTACATCCTTGATAGACGAACTTATTTATAGAATTCTGAAAAAAGTCTGCAGACAAAGTGTGAAAATTATGAGTGGTAACGCGCTTTTTTTCGGTGAATTCTTCCGCAATCATCGCATATCCTTTACGGTTCAACCTATCCATGTCACAAATTGGTGGAAAGTATGCTCTGTATTTAATATAGGAGTATACTCTTGCGCCAAATTCTCTTGCGTTTTCCTCTACCGTCAATCGTTTGTCATTGGCAAAAACAACATCAAACTTATCTTCATTCAGATTTTCATAATACTCTGAATCAGCTTTTTCTCGACCTATTCTTTTCTCCTCTCCATTCACCCCAATTTCTTTTATTAGTACTGATACAGCGTTTGGATAGCGTAATTTTATTTTTGCTTGATTTGACGGATGAATTTCCTTAATTGGAACTTTTCCCTCAGTGTTTATCACGTCAATGGATTTCTTTGCTATCGCGTAATAGTTTCCATATACGCAATCAAAATTCAAGAAGCGGCCCTCATCTCGCATCAATATCATTTTTTCTTCACTTATGAAGTTGTATTCCTCGCACCCTTCGCCATTTCTTTTCAATCTGCTTGTGTACGAGAGAGGTCTTGCATATCTTTCACCTTGGTTCTTAACTAAAAAATCAATAATAGACGTTTTCCCTACACCGCTTCTCCCTCCTACCATAACAATAATGTTTTCTCTCATTTTTATTTTCCCCCTGTCCTAATGTAACTGAAATAAAATATCCTTGTTTGTTTTCTTCATGCACAAGCCGCAGTCAGCGCAGCTTTCCACTCTTCCATACTGCTCCGGGCAAATTATGCTATCTGTATGCTTCACCGCATACTCAAACAAATTTTCTCTTGTATCAAAGACCAAGCTTTTAGGAATCGCAGGAACCGATGTTACCATCGTTGTGTCATATGACGCAAACAGCTGCATATTATTAAGATTCATAAGCTCGTTCACATTATCTTTTAAGCAAGGGACATTCCATGTCCTTGTATACCCCCAAAAGGAGACTTTTGGAAATTCTAAAATTATTTCTTTCCAAAAATCAATGTACTCTTCTGAAAAAAAGTCTCCGCTAGAATGCAATCGAACCGCACATCGTCCAGTGGTTTCGTTTATTTGGTTTTCAATTTTGTCCTTCAGTTCGGGTGACCGAAAATGAAAATCCCACAGATTTTCACACCATCGGTCAATTGTATAAACATCTTTTCTGGCATCTGCATTATAACAATGCGTAGAGCACCAATCAGATACTCCGGGGCAAGTGATTCTCGGAGGGATATTCCATACTAATATTTTGTCATAAATTCTTCCAGATTTACCTGTCTTTTTATTTCCAGTTTCCAAACCCGAAAGGCGGTTATCTTGAGGCTTTTGAGGACACAATTCCGAATATGTACTAAAAATTTCTTTTCGCTGTTGTTCTTTTTTGCAATCCAGTTTTTTTCGTTTATCATACAATTTTTTGTCCATCCCCTGCACCTCCCATCACCCATCTCCGTTTACAAGTTCACAGATTTATTCGTTACACACGCTTTAGACAGCTCTTTTGTCATATGTGCAATCTATTAAAAAAACTCTGCCGTCTTAATCACCGTACAATTACGTCAAATCAAGGTAGCAGAGTTTCTTGTTTTTACAAATTTAAGTTTAATTAAAGTCTCTTATTCTAGAGTTAGAGTCACCCATTTCTCATATATATAGTTTACCACAGTATTAGCGTCATGTCCTTTCGATATACCGAACTACACATTTCTAAATAAATACATAGTCTACATTTTTTCTTCATACTGTGACAGCATCTTTATGTAGGTTGTCAACATTTCTTTCTTCTTAGTTGACAAGCTTCGATAAGAAGATATTATCCATTTTTCATCTTCTGTCATTGATACATCCTTATCAGCCAAATCTGTGATTGAAATTGAAAGCGCATCACAGATCAGTAATAGCGTGTATACATATGGTTTTGTTTTTCCGTTAAGTAAATTGCTTAAGCTGGAAGTTGACAAATTTGTATTTTTTGCCAACGCATATATCGACATTTTTTCTCTTTCGCAATGCTCTCTCAGCTTTTCTAACATTTTTTGATATGTTTCATCTACCTCCATCGCGTACAGCCTCTTCCATGTACCAAATCAAATAGAATGAGCCATTGGGGTCGGTTTGGTATCGAGTGCGCCCAACCTGTTTCCTACGGTTTGCCCAACTTTCAGTCGTTCAGAATCATAGTTGATGTTCTGGAAAGAGCAATCCATCGGTACATTATGAGCGTTACAAATAACCTCAATTATATCTCTGGCATATCCGGTAATCCAAATAACTTACGCATCATCGGATATCTGCTAAATATGATTGTAAACACTAATGGAATTCCAATACCAATCAATAGAAATACACCTCTTCCGTATCCCAAACTGTCTTTTCAATGGTTCAGCGGGATATGCAGGAACATTTACGAATGATGGGAAAGAAAACTACGAGATCGGATAACTGCTTCTCCATGTGCCGCAATACGTGTGATTAAAAATTTTTAGATTCTCTTGAGTACACGTTTTCAAAAATTTTCTCTGATTTCTTTACGCACACGCCAATCCGAAGAAATACTGGGTAGATATAACTTGCGCCAAAAGTTCCCAGCTCTTTGGGTCCACTGACAAAGCCCTTCTCATGCTGGTGCTGTCGAGCCCGATGAAACGCTTTCATCACAGTTGCTCTGGTCACACTCTTCTTTTTTCGGTTGAAGAAGATTTCTCCGCCTTGCACAGTATATTTCAAGGATAAGCCTTTCTCCGTTATAAACGAATAATCGACATACGCCACAATTTCATCCCACAAATATTCTTCTGCATCTGGCGAATCTATCTCTCGCCTGAGTCGCTCACACACAGAAATTCTCTTTCTGTAAACACGTGAGTATTCGGCATCCAAAGTTACTTCCGGCAAATTGTAGTTACCCTTTATATAGGGCAAATACCCATGGACAGATGATTTTTTCAACCCGGTTTCATCCATGATTTGTTGGATTGAGCATCCATCCTCATACAGACTCTGCACCTTACGGCTGAGTCTCGTGCTGTAACCCCCTGCGGTAATCAACATCTTCCGCACCCTTAACGAGATGTTGTATTCATGGCGTTTTCCACCTCTCGGACGCTTGGAGCATCTTCAGATCGTTCGATTCTGTCATCGTAGGGTTCAGCGAAAAGTTCCACCGCCCTGACTTGAAAGGCTTCGATTTCCTTTTCTCGGTCATAGTCGGACTTTTTCTTCGGTCGGCCGCGCTTCGCTTTTTCGGTGCCTTCTGATGCACACGGAGCATCCTCGGACATCGGGCGCTTCGGGCCGAAGTCGTTCATTGGGTTTTAGCTTGTCAAACCGTCCTTTCTGAAGCTTATGTTTGCTTCGCGCTCTTTTTATAAGGTATAGTTATGCTTTAGCCAGCGGGTGTTTAAACACTAGCTGTTGCCTGCCATCCGCCACGTAGAGGCAGCATTTTTGGATGGCGCAGCCATGCTGCGGGAGCATGACCAATAATAAAAGTATCAATCTTTTTTTATAGTTTCAAATCTGTAAAACTGCTTTACATCAGGGTATTTGTTTCGATCTACTTCACTCATAAACATTTCATATGGGCGTGCACAAACTTTATAAGGCGGATATAGTCCTTGGTAGATAACAAGTTTTTCCCCCGTTTCGCTATGTTGTGCAAAAGCAATAACACGATATAAATACTCGCTTGAGCCGTCAGGAACAAATTCCCTTTTGAAGTGTTTTACAATATCACCCACTCGAATACGTTCATCGTTCATTTTTGCTTGCCCTTTCTTTTGTTAGCCAGCATGTATTATCAACGTTTTCCCAAAGCTCATCAAAATAATCCGCGTACAATTCGAATCCTCTTTTCCCTTTTTCAAATCGGTAAGTTATTGTCTGCTGGCTTCCAATTCCATACCAATAAGGGCCAATATACATTTCATCATCAATTCTCCAGTAAAAATCAAGGGTCATACATTTATAGCCTTTAATATATATTTTTCCCTTGTATCCTCTAGCATTCAAACGATCTGCCCATTTTATCAATTCATTAATGCTATTTCGGATTTGTCCCTGAAGCTCATTTTCCTCTTTTTCTCTTTGTTGAAGAAACAGATTGTCTTCGTCAGGATTCATGGTGAGAATTCTTATATTCCCACCTTTTTTGAGCATCTTTTCGACTCTCTTTGTATGGCCTTCTCGAAATGATTTCAAGCCAAACGCAACAACATCCAGTTCCTTTACGCCTTTTTCAAGCTTTGGATCAGAGTCTTCACTTTTTTCTGCTCTTGTTTTATATATTTTTGTTAATCCCCACTCTTCCGCGTAATCAATCTTGGCTTCATCAAATAACAGTGTTTGAACTAGTGTAACAATACCTGAAGCAAGTAAAGAACATCCTATACTAATCCAAATTGCCTTTTGTGTTTTTATCCAGAAGATATCAAAAAGAATCATGCCTATTCCAATTAAAATCAATAAAAGTCCAGTGTTGCAGGCTGTTTGATTTTTTCCTCGCATCTTATTCACATCCTTTTGATTTAGGCTGTTTTATGGCGGATGCTCCTTACTTCGGCATCCATTTGCAGACAGTTGTCGACCTTGTTTAATTTCACGTAGACCAAAGGGCTTTCCGCTCGCCCTTAGGAATCATTCAGCTTCTTCCTTTTTTATTCCACAGTAACACTCTTTGCCAGATTTCTCGGCTTATCCACGTCCAGTCCCTTGGCAACAGATACATAGTAGCCCAGCAGTTGCAGCGGAATCACAGCCAGACTGCCGACAAAGTGCTCGTCCACTTTCGGCACATAGACCGTAAAGTTCACCTGATCTTCGGTCTCATACTTTCCGTAAGTAGTCAGGCCCATCAGGTATGCATCACGGCTCTTGCATTCCAGCATATTGCTAATAGTTTTTTCGTACAGCTCACTCTGGGTCAGTACGCCAATGACCAGTGTTCCCTGCTCGATGAGGCTGATCGTGCCGTGCTTCAGCTCACCCGCAGCGTATGCCTCAGAATGGATGTAGCTGATTTCTTTCAGCTTCAGGCTTCCTTCCAGGCAGACTGCGTAGTCGATGCCACGGCCCACAAAGAATGCATCGTGCGCATTTGCATACTTTGCAGCAAACCACTGGATGCGCTCTTTATCTTCCAGAATCTTCTGCATCTTATCCGGGATAGTCAGCAGTTCAGATATATAATAGCTATACTGCTCTTCCGTGATCTTCTCCCTGACCTTGGAAAACTGAACTGCAAGGCAGTACATGGCCGCCAGTTGTGCGCTGTACGCCTTAGTTGTTGCAACCGAGATTTCCGGCCCGGCAAGGGTATAGAATACTTTGTCTGCTTCACGGGCAATGCCGCTGCCCACCATGTTGACAACAGCCAGTGTGAACACCAAAACTATGACCAAATACTTTCTGTACCCCAGCTTCACTGGCCAAAACCCACTATGTAACTCTGCAACTCCGCCGTCTATATAGACGTTGCCTGCTGCTCACCACGGAGAGGTGTGCAAAGTTTCGAGCAGCAATGGGAGCTCACGCTCCCACAATTCATGTAATTTCCTCTATGATATTACATGGAGGTGTAAATCACATGAAGAACAAATTGGATTGGTTCGATGATAACTGAAATCCGGATGTCAACCTATCCACCATCATCCATGAGCTTCTTCTATCCCCTACCTACCGCTGGCCTATGCGCATTACCGAAGTTCACATCTATAAAGACGAGACTGCATACGCACCGTGTCCTCGCTGCAAAGGAATTATTGACCGTAAATACCAGTTTTTCTGCGATAGTTGTGGACAGCGTATTGACTGGTTTGGACTTGATGACGCCAAAGAAGTGTACATAGGTTGGAACGGGCCGAAGGATGATGATGAAGAAGATGATGAGGTAGACTGAGAGCCACGGTCTCCTGTTGCCCCAGTGTCAGGGCGCACCTCTTTTGCCCCAGTATATCACAGATCCGAGAACAAGTCAGCCTTATGGCGAGATTTTTCTGACATTTTCTTGAAGTCATGCAATATTTTTTAGTCTTCTTCCATAAAGGCTCTATATAAACGTTTAGCCTCATCCTCATCCGTTGTTTCTCTATTTTTCTCCACTATTTGAGCTGTAAGATATTGTTGCATTTTTTTCGCTGTCGGTCTTGTCAAGGAATTACTATTCAGTTGTAGAACCTCTCCTACATACTTTTTCACCTTGGTAGATTTTGCAATTGGTATTGTTTCTCCCTTGAATCCCATGTCTAGGATTTTAGAAGCTTCCAGCATTTCATCTAAGCTCATTGAAGCAACTAATGTATTTGACATTTTTGCAAATCTGTTTGAAGCTTTCACCACAGTAATCGTATTCGCTGGTGGCTCCACGTTCTTCACTGAAACAACTGTTACCAAATTCGACCTTCTTGGTTCTCGTATAGTCCTATTTCTTCTTCGGTTTCTTACGAGGATATCCCCTTTTGTTTTAAGCATACTATTCACCCGCTTCCTTATCAGCAATATTCACGATGCCACTCAAAACATCCTTAAAGGAAATTATTCTAAATTCATTTACTTTTAAATCTTCGATTTTATATTCGACAGCATCATCGCTTGCTCGCTCTTTAGTAATGACCTCTATATACCTATCTCTTATTTTTCTACTTTCCACAATGTAAAGCACTGGAAAAAAAGCTTCATAATCGGCACCTGACACATAATTTCTTATTTTATTATATACAGTTTTATCAATAACTCCACTATCGAATTTTGCCTTGGCTCCCCTCAAAATCCCAGCCATGTTATTTTCAATTTCTTTTGTATGGCGATCTCCTGTTGTAATCTGTTCTAAATATCTTTTACAAATGGTTGCCGGGTTTGAAGTTGGTGGTTGTTTTAACGAATTAAATTCTGTTGTACACCAAACATAATGAATGTTATTGTAATATCTTTTTGCTATTTTATAGGCCAACTCTGTTCCGACCGAATATAGAAATGGATTTTTGCTTATGTCTAACCCCATATCTAATCAACTTCTTTCTTGTCTTGATTCAAATTGATTTAGCATTGAACAAGCATTGTTGTTAATATTATACTTTTCCATCATATTTTTAAATTAATTGAAAAGTTTCAATCATGCTCTAGCCAGAGGCGTTCAGATACGCTCCGTTGCCTGCCGTCCACCACGTAGAGACAGCATCCTTTGGACGGCGTAGCCATGTTTACACATGGCCATCAAAATGATCTCTAGAATCTTATATCTAACGTCAATTCAGTTAATCCAAACAACTTACGCATCACAGAGTACTTGCCAAATACAATTGTAAATAGCAGCGGTATTCCCATGCCAATAAAAATGAATCCAGCTCTACCATATCCCATCCAATGGTTCAATGGAATATGCATAAACATAATAGGAATAGTTGCTTGACCACAAAGAATCAAGAAGTGATTCAATGAGTTCAAACACTTTGTCTTTTCCATCCAATGCACCAATCTTATAAAAACGATACCAAATGCACATGGAATCAATATTGCTGATATAAGCTCTTTGTAATACACAGACTTCATATCAAAATAGTAAAACCGGCTTCCGTCTCTGTAAATAAACCAGCAGAACTATGCCAAGCTTACAGTAATTCCACCTGCCAGTAAATCATATCTCTTTAGATCAGATTCTAGCATTTCTTTAATCTTATCCTTATAAAAGAATCCGATTCCAACACAGACAAGAGCCATTAAGGATACGTTCAAGTTCCACGGTATACCGGGTGACTGTAGCAGGTGAATCTTATTCACAAGATGCAACTCGATTACTGCTATACCCCCCCCCATAAAAATCAGAACTTTTGACATTTTATCAGAAAAAGTTTTTATAAGAACATAAAGTAAAAGCGACGTAAAGAGGAAACACGTTATGTACCAGTAAACTCCAGAAATGGCTCTGCCGCCCCATAGTACTCGAATAATTGAGCCAGTTGTATAATCTCGTCTTACGAAGAACAAATCAATGATGAGATATGTAAAGTATGGAACCATTAAATTTCGAATTTTATTCTTTATATATTTTGTTCCTTCCATAAGGCGTTCTTTCTTTAATAACAGCCCGGATATAATAAAGAACAGAGGCATATGAGATAGAAACACAACATCATGTACAAATTTCACCTCAGCGTGTCCCATAACGACTAGAATTATGAGTAATCCTTTTAATACGTCGATTTTATTACATCTAATCTGTTCCACGCTATATTCATCCTCACATTTTTTCACATATCTTTTTTACTACTTATCTATTGTCACAATTTTTGAATCCATAATTTCCAGTTAATCAACCACGTCTATCCGAATAAAACTGTTCCCAAAGCTCTTTATCCCTTAAATTAGGGTCCCACCCACATGTTCCTTCTTCCAGATTTCTACGCTTATCATACAGTTCAGAGAAAGAACCAACTATTCTTGCCGGATTACCTGCGACTATCGTCCCTTCAGGTACATCATGCGTTATAACACTCCCTGCGCCAATAATAGAATTGGGACCTATTGATACATTACCTACAATAATGCTATGCCCTCCAACAAAAACATTATCAAATATCTCAATGCATGCTCCATGTGTTTGGAACTCCCCCCCCATTTTAGTCGAGAAAACAGAGTTAATTACATCATGCGTATAAAATGTAACCTCTGAAGCAATTTTAACATTATCGTGAATTTTAATCAGTTTTGGTTCGTTTGGAAGCTTTATTGGTTGAAATAACACTTTATTCCCAATTTCTGCAAATACTTTATGTTTTCTTAGGTATTCAACTCTATTCATTCCTAGCAAACATACTAACCCATATTTAAGCTTCATAATTTTTTTCTGCCATAAATGCCTTTTTAAGCTATTCATTCTGTTATACCTTCCTTCTCATAACTTTTTTCAAATACTCTCTCATATAACGAATTATCCAATGAACTATATTTCTGTATAGAGTATATAGCACAACTAGACAAACCAAGAAGCCGAAAACAAGCCTGTAGCTAAAACTATAGAATGTTGCATATAATGCATACGCACTTACAACCAATGTAAGAACGCAAAATTTCACGAGCTTGAAGTCTACATAATAGAATTTCATTCCCAATACAGTTCTAAGAAGATAAAAGACAAAATATGAAATACCTGTTGAAATTGCGGCGCCTTGACATCCTAAATGTGGTACAAGAATCGTATTACCTATGATGTTGGTAATACATGCACCAAGTGCAACCACAACCTGAAGATTACTTTTCTTTTTAAATACTAACCCAGCAACTGTGGTCTCCGAAATAGTGTACATGATTGGGTTGAAAATCAGGAACGGTAAAATATAGGATGCCTCTCTGTATTTTTCACCTAGTAAAACAGCAAAAATATCTTTTACAAGTATTAACAGTATTCCTAAAAGAAACATCACAACTGTAACGATCTGATTTGCACGTTGATGAAATCTTGTATCTTCTGGTTGTTTTGTATAATGCTCAACTGACATTGGACCCCAAAGTGTATTAAAAGCAGTCTGAACTACTGCGAAAACATGAACTAAAGTCATTGTTGAAGAATAAATGCCAACTTCTGCATACGTACAATAATAGTTTAAAGATATTTTATCTATCGCTTGAAAAAGTGTCGTCACGCCCATAGACAGAATAAATGGTGCCGAATAACTCAGCAATTCTTTCAATGGAACATCACAAGAGGATATCTCAATTCCTTTTAGATTCCATACGCGGCTCTGTGCCTTAATACTTACGACTAGGCAAATAAAGTAAGAAAACACTGTTGCGATCACTAATAGTAAAAGATAATCCTGCTTTATCAGATAGCAAAGTCCTACCGCCATAACAATATAAACCAATTTCTGAAGAACTTGCAAAAATGAAAAAAGCTTTACCTTCCTCTCTAATCGAACGATCAACTGGCTAAATCTATAAATGATTTGATCAAATGTAAATACACATAGGAAGAACATAATGAGGGAGTTAAACTCAAATTCTACTATCTTAGAGATTGATAAACCCATCACAACAACTGTTACAACTAAGCATGCTACGACTGGTGGAAAAACGCACCTGAGCAGCAGTGATTGCTTATACTTTAAATCATCTTTTTCATAATAGAAACGTATGACTGCCTGATCCATCCCCATGCACAAAACCATAATTGCAATACTTGAATACATTGTAAATATGGAGAGTTGTCCGTACTCTTCTGGAGCAACAATACGCGTAATAATCGGCGTTCCAATAACACCTAAAATCAAATTCAGAAATGTTCCAACACCAATTATTGAAAACTGCTTCAGAAATTTATTTTCTTGCATCTATATCATTCCTCCTCACAATGTATAATTCTGTCATAAAAATTCATTCCAATGAAGCTTCCATAAATTCAAGGTATCTATGTATTCAATCATCTATAGATATTTTCCCATAATGTTCAAATAATTCTTTTATGTAATAATCATTTCCCGCTAATTCAACATTTTTTTCAGCAAGTCCACATGCAGTTTTTAGTTCTTTAACAACAGGCGGATGAATCATAAAACACGGAACCCAAACTGTTGAGATACCTTGTTTTTGCTCCCAATACCACAGCCAGACATCATCTGCATTCAAACAATGCCTTTCAATATCAGCTGCATTAAATGCCTCTTTTGGCAAACAACCATGTGGAAAAATAGTTCCTGCACCATTTGTCGCAAATAGACTTCTTGAGGGCCTGACCTCTCCCCTATATTCATAGTCCCACTTCAAATATGGTGCAATCTGATGATTGTTATCCAAAGCTATTTTATGCACACGTCTTGCGCAAATATTATTAGGATATTTTTTATGTGCTGTAATCAACGATTTTATAGTATTTCTCGGATAAATAATATCATCATCCACTGTAATCACCAAATCCTGTGGAAACTCTTGTAGGGCATAGAAGTACTTTTTATGTGGCTTCAGATTTTTATTCTGATCAAACCGAAACTCGATACCTTTTTTTTCAAATTCAAACATTTCATCCGTTAAGTCTTCTCTTGAAGAATCTGACCCTAACCAAACAATAATTTTGTCTGGCTTAACACTCTGTCGAAGCAAACTATTTAAGGGCTCACCAATCGTTGAAAACCTTTGTGGATAGGATGTCATTGATATAATAATCTTTTCCTCTCGCTCCAAAGAATTCAAACCATTATCACTTGAAAAGAGTTTTCCTTCCGCAAACACTAATAACTTGCAAATTAATTGTCTGATTTTCTTAAATATTTTATCCATAATATATTCTTTCTCTATATCTATTTCTCTATGAAAACAGCTCTGGTTTATTATTCAATAAATACCTTTTCTTTTCTGTTGACGACATACTATATGTTGGGACACATTCATCAACACATTTTCTATAATATTCCTCTATGGTTTCTATTTGTTTAGCAGGAATTCCACCCCACACTGTCCCTGTGGGAACATCCTTTGTAACAACTGCTCCTGCTGCAATCACACAATTATCGCCAATGTGAACATTTGGCATAATAGTTACATTCCAACTTATATTGCAATTATCTCCTACAACTATTTGTCCATATTTAACACATTCTGATCCAATAAGATTCATTTTTCTTAATGTCCATAATCCGCCGTCATGAGTTATAAAATTAACACCCTGTGTTATTCTCACATTATTTCCCAACCTAATCAGCCATGGTTCACTTCCAAACTTTGCAGACTTATGTATATTACATCCTTCGCCAATAATAACACCCTCAGTTCTAAGATACCCTATATACTGTCTTGCTGACATACTTCTAATCTTAATCATTTTCAATAGGTTTCGTATTTTTTTCACAGCTTTATAAGTCCTCCCATTGTTTTTCAATCATATAACTCATCTTAGTATTAGGCTTCTGCCATTTGTACTTTTAATTTCATACATCATATCCCCACGTTTCTCTTAACTCCTCTCTTTCTCTTTGTATCTCCTCTAATGATTTGTTATCATGATACACAGAATATACTGGATGTGTTAGCATTGCTTCTCTATGTTTCTCAACAAAGGCATCCACTGTTCCAATAATGCGTCCGGGGTTGCCTACATATACAGAATTGTCTGGCACCCCCCCCCCGAACAATTGATCCCGCACCTATAATTACATTATTGCCTATTCTTGTGCTCGGAAGGACAATCGACCCCCATCCGATAAAAACATTATTACCAATTATTACTTTACCCACATAACTCTTATCTATCCACATTTTTGTACTTGCATCATGCGCCAGTATTGTAGAATGTGTTATAGTTACATTATCTCCTATTTCAATTAGGAATCCAGATCCTGTATCTATTATACTTCCTTCCAGCCATACATTTTTTCCAACTCTTCCGCCTCTTTTCGTATAATTTCAGCTTGGTCACCTAAAAGCATCTTTTTTATATGTCGATATACTTTTCTAATTCCCATCGCATCTTTCTCCTTGTAGCTCGTTATTTTTACTTATCATAATTGCAATCATAACAAGTGATATATTATTTCCGATCAAAGGTAAATAATTTTCTGTCAGGCCAACAATACATAAAACCACAGCCACAAACGCACTATATTTATCGAGACGATTGCAATTAAACTGACCAAGTTTATAATATAAAACACATAAAGCAACTGAAATAACAATCCCCCAGCAAATCAATATATACATATAGCTATTATCTAGTCCACTCCATGCTTCTCCAGTGCGAAGAGATTGCGAGTATGATACAGTTCTAATAATCTGTCCGAACGGCTTGATGCCATAATCTCTTAAATAATTTCTCATAAAACCAAGTCGATATGACATAGCAACATTGAGCAGATTAAACTGGACGGTAAAATATCCCTCTTTATATAGCCAGGAACAAATATAGCAAACCAACATTAACACAGAAAAGCAATACTTTGATACAAAATATATTGCATTTTCGATTGAAGAATGCTTCTCATTGAGTAGTAAAAAAGACAAAGATATAACAAGACTCATTACAAAAGCCATCCTGCTATTCGTTGCAGAAAATACCAATCCTGCAATCACACAGCATACACCCGTATCTTTCCAATTCCAAGCATTCTTTTTTTGCAAACCAAAAAGCAAAATCCAAACCAAAGTATTATTTGCAAAAGCATTAGCAGAAGTAAATCCATAGGATTTTCTTATCGCTTCTCCTCTATATACAATATCCGATGGAATAATACCAGCTATTGACATTAGAACTGTACCACATATTAAAAAGAATAAACAACGACTTTCCCATTTAGCAATATTTTCGATTTCTATGTTTGAAGGACACGCCATAATAGCCAACAGCACAAGTGCTACTGCGTAATTATTTGTTACCGCTGTGATAGTTACTGCAACTACACCTAATATAACTGACAAAATCATTTTTGATACTACCATATATCTATTCATTAGAATAACTACAAAAAATATGGCAATGGATATTTTAGGAGTTAACGAGTACAAATAGCTTTTTGAGAAAAACATAATATTTTGAATGTTTGTTCCTGCAAGCGATTGCATTACCAAATTAAGGCTTAGCACAAAAATGTACAACACTTTACACAAATCGCTTTTTAAAATCTTTCCATTTTCTATCATTGTTTTACCCTAGCGCTATAATCAGTCTAAACCATCAATAACGTTTAACCATTGGTGTGTGATCACATTCGGCGAAAAGTCTTTACCGCGTTCTGTTATGCGCTTCCTGTAATCCTCTCTCAAAGTATGATTAGTCAAAATCGCAGTAATTGCATCTGCTAAACATTCTTCACTATGCTGCAAAGGCTCCTCTGCCGAATATCTAACATTGTCCATCGGAGGTACTAAAATACCATATTGGGCATAATCAACCGCGTCAACAAAAGTCTCTTTTTCTTCATCTGGAGCTAATAATTCTTTCGGCCCAAATGGGCAATCCGCTGAAACAACTGGCAGCTGGCAAGCCATACATTCAATTAAGATGTTACCAAGTCCCTCAAATACTGATGGGAATGCAAATACATCTGCATTTGCCAAATATGGATATGGATTACTCTTAAACCCGTAAAAATATATAGACTTTTCAATTTTCAAATCCTTCGCTAATCCTTTTAAATACTCTTCTTCCTCACCTTGCCCCAAAATAATAAGCTTTGCGTTAGGAACACTATTTATAATCTTCTTAAAAGCGCGTATTAAATGCCATTGACCCTTTTGTGAATTCAAACGACCTGCAGTAATAACAATTTTCCCTTTATTCTCCTCATAAAAACTCTTTTCTTCAATCGAAAAAACATCTTCTCTGCATTTTTCTTGAATAGTATCTATATAACATGGATTATAAATAGGTGTAATAATATCTTCTGATACATCAAAAGATTCCACTAAATCTTTTTTAACCATCTGTGATAAAGATACTATTGCATCAGCCTTACTAAAAACCCATTTATTTTTTAAATAGTGAAGCTTTGTGGGATTAGACGATGATCTTTTATTTCTAACAGAAATAATAACTTTCTCGTTTCCTTTTGATAAAACATTTGCTAAATCTGGTTCTGCCATAAAACTAATACAATGTGTGGGGCCAAATTCTTGCTTAATCTTTTTAATTTTTTTATATACATTATAGTGCCACAACACCTTCAATTTTCCTTTGTTCTCTGGCATTTTTAAATCTATGGTCTTTGAAGTTGTTCCATACGTATTATTTTGTCCGTTTAACACTACAAGCAATACATCCGCAAATTCAGAAAGAGCACCCGCCAGATTTGTAGCAACACGTTCAGCTCCCCCACCGGTCAGGTTTTTGGATATAATCATTATTTTTCTATTTTTTAAGCTCATATTTGATTTTCCTCCACATTTCTATAACTGGTGTTTTACGAACGTATTTTTTTATATAAAAAACAGCTTTGTATTTTACGCCCCAACCGATATATTTTCTTATACAGTCATCGAAATTGCTACTCATGTAGTCTATCCAAAACTGTTCATAATTCTTCGGCTTACTTGTAGGACCTTTCAAATTGTCCTGATATTTAATAAAATCTACATCATTAGTCTCTTGAATAAAATCGTTGCATTCTTTAGATTTATTTTGTATGTTTTCAATTATTTCTTGTGCGTATTCTGTATTGCACATAATCAAAGAAATACCTTTTGAGATTTCTTTAATATCAGAATTAATAGACTCAATACCCCAATAGTCTCCTAGCGTTATATCACCATTTCTTTTTAGAGAGGTAAAAGGACATTTAAAGCACCCTTTATCAATGCTGTATCCGATTAAATGAAGTCTTGAGAAAACAGATGTTTCCGCAGTATTAATCATTTTTTTTCCATCATTAAACCTTGCATATCCAGGATATGCCTTCCATCCTTCCGGCTTATAGCGAAAAGAAAATTCAACTAATTCTGAGTTCTTAATTTCACTCAACCATTGTACATAATCTACCCACACACTCTTCTTTGCCGTACCGTGGCACAATACATCAATTAAAAACAATCGATCACTTATTCGTTTCTTCTCAGCCATTCTTTTTACAGCATACACTTGACAGGGTGTCCCTGAAAAAAGCACCCATTTTCCCGCATTTAAGTTGAATTCAATCGACTTAATGCAATTGGCTAAATCACTTTTTACATACTTTGAACCTTGGAAAATATGGCATGCCTCGGCACTATAAACCACCGTATGCACAACTGATAAATTCTCAAGCAATGTCGCGCCATAAAAGACAACATTATTCTCTCCATGAATATCCTCAAACGCCTTACATATACGTATAAACGCACCACCTGACGAACTTCTCTGTACTTCTTCTACTGTATTTCTATATGCAAAAACCCTCATCTTGTTTTCCTTCTATAGCTTCCGCTAAATACTGTCTTGATATTTTTCTCCAACTATGTAATTCTTGATCGACATTTTTCCAATCTATCTGTTTTTTTTCAACTGCAATAATTTCATCCATATTATGTACAACACGTGAGTCAATTTTAAGCAAATCCTGTAATCCTTCAAGTCGACTCATTTGCGCAGCACCAATTTTAGGAAAAATGAAAAAAGGAACGTGATATAAGCAGCTAAAAACTGTACTATGAAAAGAATCCGTAAAGACAAGAGATGCATCTCTAATTAAATTAATAAAATCAATCGGATCGGCGTCCCAAATTCTAGTATCGCCAAATGTGAAATCATACATTTCAATCTTTTCAGATTCCAAAAACGGAATGGTTACTATACTCATTCTATGCATTTTTGCGTAGGACTCAATCATTTTTCTTTGCTGCTTAGTTCCACGAAGCATATAAGCAAATATATATGGTTTGCTGCACGATATTTTGCGTGATGATAAGCATAAGTTGTCCCATAATTTGCGATGAACAAGCATTGTTGGATCTAAAACAGTTTTACATAAATCCACATTCAATATTTTATTTATCGCATCTGTACCACTTTTCTCACGGCATGAAATCGCATTAAAAGATTTCAAATTCTCTCTAATCTCTATTATTTGAAAATCTGAAACTTCATCCGTGCCAAAGCTTGGCGCGTAAGCAATTTTAATTTTGTCTTTTTCTGCAAACCCAAGCCAATAGATATCATGTGTATTTACAAGTGCTGTGTTCCAGATTTGGTCACTTCCACACACAAAGCCATCATATACAGCATTGGCTTTTTCAATCGTTTCATCTGTGTATTGCTCCTTGGAAATAATTAAATACTTATCTACAAAAGTTTGGATTCTTTGATTTCTCCTGTTCACCCCTGGAACGCAAAATTTCCATACAATTCTATGCATGGTATTTTTTATACCGATTTTTTTTATCTTGTCAATCAAGTTATCAACTGATACTATTTTTTTTCCAAATTGGCAAATAATTTCATATTCAACGTTCTCATATTCATTTAGTTCTTGTTGAAGCGCATACGCTTGTAAAATAGAGCCATAATTATTTCTCCACCACGTAAGTCCACCAAGTTTCATCTTTTCCTCCGTTCCAATTAAAAAGCACTATATATCCAGATACATTCTTCTTAGCATTTCAGCAGAATTTCTAATATCAAAACCTCGAAGCCGAGCCTTTTCCTGAGCTTGTATAGAATTTCGATACCTATTATCAATCTCAATCATCTGTAGAATTTCTCTTGCCCACGCCGTTTCACCAGATTTCAAGGAATAAAATCTGATTGAATCACTTATAGCGCATTCTTTTGTAATAGTATCCGATGCCAAAACTGGAAGCCCATTTATCTGCCATTCAATTGCAACTAAGGGAAGTCCCTCAAATAGCGAAGGCAGAAGCATCCCATCCATTGCATTTAAATAATCATAAACATTGTCTACTGTCCCCAAAAAAGTTACGTCCAAATCTTTAGCTTTTTCTTCAATTTCTTTTCGTCTTTTTCCTTCACCGATTAGATAGAATTTTGCTTCAGGTTCAATTTTTTTTATTTCTCTAAAAACATCAATCAAAAAATCATGATTTTTTTGCTCCACAAAGCCGCCCACATGACCAAATGCCTTTTCTTTTGTAAGTCCAAGTTGCGCTCTAACAGATTTTCTCTTTTCATCTTTAAAAGAAAATTTATCAATGTCACGTCCATTATTCAGAACCACAAATTTTTTCGATCCAAAAAGCCAGCGCCCGGCTTCTTCACCACATGCCAACGCATCTGTATAAGACAAATTAAAAAATGGACGCAATATCTTATCTGCTTTTACCTGCTCACATCTTGTGTTATGTGAATGCGCAATTCGCTTTTTTGCTCCGCCCAACCAACCCGCAATCATTTCAACAGCAAGTGTAGCACTATTTCCATGAGCGTGAATTACACTAATTTCTTCTTTTCGTATAAATTTGATCAATTCAAAAAAATACAGTGCAGGTTGTTTTCTTCTATCCGGAAAGTCTACAATTACGCAGCCCAACTCATTCAGTTGTTTTACTATGCCCGGTTTACAATCTACCGTCGCGACAACGTAGAATTCAATACCCGTGCGATTCATTGATTTCAAACACTCAAGAATCACACTTGTTATGCCATCATAAATAAGTCCAACCGTACTAATTATAAGTACTTTTTTCTGCTGCATAAATTTCCCCTTTCCATCTATTTCATCATTATCTTCACAACTTTTTATACTTACTTACCAATTTAAAAATTCTAATATCATCAATAAAATACCGTCGGAACATTCTTTTAGGCTCTTGCAAGAAACGGTAAAACCATTCAAGACCCACATTTTGCATCCATAATGGTGCTCGCTTTACTCCACCCGCCATAAAATCAACACACCCACCCATGGTAATTGATACTGGAACTTGGTATTTATCTTTATTATGATATATGAATTTTTCTTGTTTCGGACAGCCCAGAAATACAATCAAAATATCAGCATTACTTTTTCTGATTCTTCTATTAGCTTCCTCTAGCTTAATTTCATCTATTTCAAATCCAAACGGAGGCGAATACGAATCTACAATATTTAATTTGGGCAGCTTTCTTTTAATATTCTCTGTTGCCTTTGACAAAACATCTTCTTTGCCGCCAAATAAAAACACTTTGTAATCTTTTTCGATTGCTAAATCGAAAACGTCCCAAACAAAATCCGTCATGCATACGCGTTCTTTAATTGGATTTCCCAAATAACGTGAGAGTTTGACTACAATTTGACCATCTGTTAGAATCAGATCTGCCTTGTTGCAGATTTCTTTCAATTCTTCATCGTCCTGCATTTTTACCACGATATCTGAATTCGGTGTTACAACATAGTGACATCCAACATCCTGGATCAGGCCATCTACCGCTTTCTTTGCTTCAGAGGCCGTTAGATTATCAACATATGTATTCAAAAATTTAATTCTATTCGTATTGACTCCCACTATTCTCTCCTCACTATCTTTCAATGACTTAAGACATACATCATCATGTGATCCAACATCATATGGATATCCTCGGAAATCTGCATATCATTGATATTTACATGGATATTATAATCTGCCATTTCTTTCATTTTTCCGCCGGAATAACCAACGATTGCAATCGTTGTACCACCGATGCTCTTTGCATACTCCATTGCGTTGACAACATTCTTGGAATTACCAGACCCAGAAATACCGATTAAGATGTCCCCACTCTTCATTTTATTCTTGAGTGGAAATCTGAATACTTCTTCATAACCAATATCATTTGCAACCGCCATTAATGTCGGAACATTGTCATTCAAGCATTCGAAATTGTATTTGTCATTCTGGTTTTCACTTACACCCTTATTAAAGTCACAGCAGTAATGGCTTGCTGTTGCAGCCGATCCACCATTACCACAAATGAAGATTCTCTTTCCATGCAAACGTGCATCTTCCAAAACATTCATAACTTGATTCACTGAATTCAAATCAAGGCTATTAAGCACTGCAATCTCTCGCTCACGATATGCGTTAAGCTCATTAATATAATCCATTTGTAAAACTCACTTTCTATTATTTGCTTTTCAAAATATAATCAGCAACTTCCAACAGGTTCTTTTTAACCGCAGTTGGTATGGCATCATACTTTCCATCTTGTCCTGCCTCTCCTGTTTTAACAAGAATTGTTCTCATTCCTGCATTGATTCCAGTCTGAATATCCATCGTTGTATCTCCGACGTACCAAGATTGAATTAGGTCGATATTATACTTAACTGCTGCCCTCTGAAGCATTCCAATCTTGGGCTTTCGACAATCACAATCAATTTTTAACTCGGGAATTTCTCCTTTATACCCCTTGTGTGGGTGATGTGGGCAAAAGAACACATCATTCAGAAATGCACCTTCTTTTCCGAGGTCTGTTTCCATCTTCTTGTGAATGTTATCAAGTTCTTCAAAAGTACATTCGCCCCTTGCAATAACTGGTTGGTTTGTTGCGACAATTACCAAGTACGGCGATTGATTCAACATTTTTATACCTTCAGCCACCCCTTGAATAAGTTCAAATTCGTCAACGCTCTGCAAAAAGCCCTTATGAACATTAATGGTTCCGTCTCTATCAAGAAATATCGCTTTTTGTTTATTTATTAAACACTTAGCATCCCAGATTCCGTCAAGTTGCTCTTTGCATACCGTTGCAAAGCGATCCGGTGTCCCAGCATCTTTAACATACTCAGGTGTGTTATATGCAAAGACTAGTCCATTTTTCATTAACGGCTCTACTAGCTGCGACTCGTAATCCAACTTTTCTTCTTCTCTTATTTGCTCCAACAAGCTACCTTTGAAAATCGAAAGTCCAGCATTTACACAATTTTTATAGTTATAGTTTCTTAAATTATTTTTAGAATCGATTCCTGTCACCCTGTCATCACTATCTACAATAAGAAGATCCGAATCATATGGATGCGCATTTGGGTGTGCCAAAAGTGTTACCACTCCGTTCTTTTTTTCGTGAAAAGAAATGAAGCGATTCCAATCAAGTTCAAACATTACATCGCCAAAAACAAGAATAACATCTTTGTCTTTTGCATACTTCTTCACATGGTACAATGCACCTGCTGATCCCAGTGGAATACTTTCCCGAATATATTTTATGCTAACGTCCCATTTAGAGCCGTCCAAGAAGTATTCTTCAATTTTCTCACCCAGATGACCGGTGATTAATATAAACTCTTTTATTCCATACTCTCTCAACTGGAGGATCTGCCACTCTATCATAGGCCTTCCGTTAACCAATAAAAGCGGCTTTGGAATTTCATCATGCGTCAATTCACGCATTCGTGTTCCTTTTCCTCCTGCCTGAACAACGGCAATATACTGTCTTTCCATCTTTCTCCTTACATGCCAGCTTCTACTGCATCTTTAACAGTCTGTCTTACTGCTTCATCAGAAGTATGTTTCGGCTTCCATCCTGTAGCGAGAACCTTAGAAATGTCATAGCTAAATCTAGGCACATCACCTTTCCAGCCTCTGTCACCGCCTGTATACTCAAACTTAACATCAGATAGTCCCAAAACATCTACAACAATTTCAGCAATATGTGTTACTGTTGTTCCTTCACTTTCAACGCTGATGTTGTACACATCCTCTCCCGGCTTGAAATCTTCCGTCAGCTTTACAATTGCATCTACAAGATCAAGTACATAAATATACGGTTTGCACTGTGTACCATTGCCCAGAATTTCCAGAGAATGAGGATTCTTTCTCAGTTTCCTGATAAAGTCAAAAACAGCACCATGTGTCAATCTCGGTCCAATTACATTCGGGAATCTGAAAATGACAACACTCATGTCGCACATTGAAACATAGGAAGAAATTAATGCTTCAGAAGCCAGTTTTGCTCCACCATAATAAGAAACAGGCTTAATTCCTCCAGTTGTCTCCGTCAACTTTACATCCAGCATTTCTCCGTAAACTGCAGACGTTGATGCAAAAAACATGTTCTTAACATTATGTTTGCGCATTCCCTCAAGGATTGCTCTCGTAGTAAGAAGTGTGTCATTAAAATCAATCGATGGTTCCTTACCACCTTTCTGAATATCCGAGTTTGCTGCCATGTGGTATACTGCATCAATCTCATTTTCCCCAAAGATTTTATCCACGTTGCTCTGATTCGCCAACTCCATCTCGTAAAACTTAAAGTTAGGATTGTTCATCAGATGCTCAATGTTCTGTTTTCCCATAATCAGCTTATCTGCAACAATAACCTTATTTCCCTTTTTCAAAAGTGCATCACACAAATGACTGCCAATAAAACCTGCACCGCCAGCAACAAAAATATTCATATTAGTTCCTCCTAGTCCTTTAATTCGTTAATCATTAAATAAAATCTCTATCTGTCATCACAATAGACGCACCAGAATTATCCATTTCAAACTCCATCTCTCGCAAATGAGAGAGTGCCATTCTTACGGCATTGTGTTTTTCTTCCGGAACATAAAAAAGCATAAAGCCCGCACCGCCTGCGCCAAGTAATTTCCCGCCTGTTGCTCCTGCCTTCATTGCAAGCTCATATGTCTCATCGATGAGCGGATTTGAAATTCCCGAAGCCAAGGAGCGTTTCAACATCCAGTTTTCGTGTAGCAGTTCTCCCATTGCATCTACGTTATTGTTTTGCAACTCATTTTTTAAAGTTCTTGTAATATCACACATCTTTTTCTGAACTGCTGCTTTATCAACCGTTTGAAGATTTTTTGATTGCTCCTTTAAAATGGCAGAGGCAGAATGCGTTCCTCCAAGGTAGAACATCATCAAATTGTTTTCCAATTTAGAATAGCTTTCTAGCTTCATGATAATAGGTTCAACATTTACAAATCCATTCGGCATAAACTCATAGAACTTAAGTCCACCAAATGCGGCTGCAAACTGGTCTTGTTTTCCAATAGGTTCACCAAGTTTTTCGATTTCGACTGCGCATGCATCCTTTGCAAGTTTATATTTAGACACATACTGACCCGTATAGGTATTCAGAAGTTGTAACAAGGCAACTGTAAATGTACTAGATGAACCCAGACCAGTTCCTGCCGGGATATCAGCCATTGAAGACAACTCGACACCTTTCAAACCAAAATCCGAAAGGCACTGTTTAAAAATGCGATGCTCAATCTCCGAATAGTCATGAACAATTTCTGTTTTAGAATATTTCAATACGATCTGATCTTTTTCAAAATAGTTATGAATGGTCAGATACATATACTTTCGGATTGTAGTACTTAATACACATCCACCATATTTCTCGTAGAAACTTGGAAGATCACTTCCGCCGCCACAAAAACTAACACGAAACGGTGCTCTTGTAATAATCATTTGTTTTCTCCTGTCTATCATCAATCTCTCTGGAAAATATCTCTGGTGTAAACTTTCTCTTTCACATCATCAAGATCTTTACTATACCTGTTTGCGATGATGGCGTGGCTCATTTCCTTGAACTTAGCCAGATCATTAACCACTACTGATCCGAAGAATGTCTCGCCATCTTTCAGAGTCGGCTCATAAATCACAACCGTTGCACCCTTGGCCTTGATACGCTTCATGACACCCTGAATAGAACTCTGACGGAAGTTATCGCTGTTGCTCTTCATGGTCAGGCGGTACACGCCGATGGTCACAGATTTTTCCTGTTCCTTATCGTACTCGTTATCCTCGTCATAACCATAATAACCAGCCAGCTTTAGGACACGGTCAGCGATGAAATCTTTACGAGTTCTGTTACTCTCGACAATAGCCTCGATCAGGTTCTCCGGCACATCTGCATAGTTAGCCAGCAGCTGCTTAGTATCTTTCGGCAGGCAGTATCCGCCGTAACCAAAGGACGGGTTATTGTAGTGGCTGCCAATACGAGGGTCAAGGCATACACCGTCGATAATCTGCTGGGTGTTCAATCCCTTGCTCTCTGCATAGGTGTCCAGTTCGTTAAAGTAAGCCACGCGCAGGGCCAGATATGTATTGGCAAACAATTTGACTGCCTCTGCCTCGGTGAAGCCCATGAACAGGGTGTCGATGTTCTCCTTGATAGCGCCTTCCTGCAGCAGACCGGCAAACTCATGCGCAGCTTCTACCAACCGCTCGTCACTCAGATCAGTGCCGACGATGATACGAGAAGGATACAGGTTGTCATAGAGAGCCTTGGATTCGCGCAGGAACTCCGGGCTGAAGATGATGTTCTTACTGTTGAATTTTTCACGTACGCTTGCGGTGTAGCCCACAGGGATCGTGGACTTGATGACCATGATGGCATTCGGGTTATATTCCATGACCAGCTTAATCACAGCTTCGACTGCAGATGTGTCAAAGTGCTGAGTGTGGCTATCGTAGTTGGTAGGTGCGGCGATTACAACAAAGTCCGCATCGGAGTATGCAGCCTTTGCATCCAGCGTTGCGGTCAGGTTCAATTCTTTCTCTGCAAGGTATTTTTCAATATAATCATCCTGAATCGGAGACTTTCGATTGTTGATCAGCTCAACCTTCTCCGGAACAATATCAACTGCGGTTACCTGGTGGTGCTGAGAAAGCAGGGTTGCAATTGACAAACCAACATAACCAGTGCCCGCAACAGCGATTTTGTAATTCTTCATGTTATTTACTCCTCCGGCCCTCATCGGGCATATCCTCTAATTTTCTATGTACACATCCATATGGATGGTCTTTCTCTCTAATTCCTCATGTGTGATAACCACACTCGGCTAAGTGTTTTCTTATACTGTCGTATCCAATTATCCCAGCAATCATATTTCCCTTGTTTTCTACTTCATAAAACATCCGTTGAGTACACTCGTCTCTATTCCTCTATAACCGAAGTGTTGATTTATACAGTCGAACCCCGCATACCCTGCTATGACGTTTTTCTAAGTGTTGGGTTGTTGAATCGAACCCTGTCGGCGCATGAGTTTTGTTAAAACTGTATATATCATCCAGTCCAATTCTCGCCATCCACTGTTCACCATGAACAAATCATTCACTCTCACCGCACAAAATCTGTATTTATCATCGCCATCCATGCTCTACTCAACAGCTGTTTTATGAAGTAGAAATCATCTGTTTTTCTCTATTTTTCATGACTCAACAAACCGTTATGATGTAGGTGTCATTGGCAGGTCAGATAGTGTACTCAACAGCAGTTTCAGACGTTAATGATAAACTCATGGATTTTTGTTGTTTTCTCCTGTTTTCCGCCATTTCTATGGTTCTTCTGAAAAAGATGTGCCAATTTTGTGCCACAGAGGTCAAAAGTTCAGCGTTTTGTATAATCATCTAGCATTTATATCTCATACAGCTGTGAAATATGACCAATTTCAGCACCCTATATAGTGTGCAAAACAGGTCCTTTTCGACGATGCTACGTCAATACAGTTTGTTGAGTAGACATTGGTAGGGGCCGCAATGACAACATAATCAGCATCGGCGTATGCAGTCTTAGCATCCAGCGTTGCTATCAAGGTTAGCGCTTTCTTTACACAGTACCTTCGAATGTTGATCCTTACTCCCCATGCCCCAGCAGGCACACCTTAAACGTCTTAAAAATAATCTTCCAATCTACCCAGAAGCTACGCTCCTTGACGTACTTCACATCCAGATCCATCCACTCCTCAAAAGAGAGGTCATTGCGGTGCGGGGCGATCTGCCAGTAGCAGCTCAGACCGGGAGTCACATACAGGCGCTGCTTTTCGTAGTCGCCGTACTGCTCGACCTCACGGGGAAGTGCTGGGCGGGGGCCAACGATGCTCATATCGCCCTTCAGAATGTTCCACAACTGCGGCAGCTCATCGATGCTGGTCTTGCGGATAAACTTGCCCACCCGGGTAATGCGGGGGTCGTCCTTGATCTTGAACACGGGGCCATCCATCTCATTCTGATCCAGCAGGTCGTCCAGCTTTGCCTCTGCGTTGGGGCACATGGAGCGGAACTTATAGAACTTGAAAGGCTTTCCGTTGCGGCCAATGCGTTCCTGACTGAAAACAGGGCCTGCAGACGGATCATCCACCACAATGGCAATTGCCGTAGCCAGCATGACCGGCGACAGTACCACCAATGCCAGCGATGACAAGATCACGTCCTGTGTCCGACGCCCAATCCAGTACAGGCGATGGTTCCGCAGATTTTCCTTTCGGTCAACTTCAACTTCCTTATCGATTCCGACTGTATTCGTAGCCATTTCTTCTCCTCACACAAATTCTTGTTTATACGTTTCTTATCGTTATTCGTTTTATCGCATTTTTCAAAGTAGTACCTATCAACACAGCATCTTTGCGATATGTAGTTTGCGGATGTTGCTTGTGCATTAAAAATGCAAACTGCTATAAAGTAATTCCTTTAACTCACACCGTTCCGGCAAGCACCTTCCTTTGGATAGCCGTTCCTCATTTCCCAAGGCGGACAGACTGTTATCACTGATCTCCGGACAGACAAAAGCCCTCGGGCGGCAGTTTCGCCCAAGGTCATTTTAAACGCAATGTGGCCGCAATAAGAGCCAGAGCGCCCTATTATAGTCCAAACGCAGCCTACAGAATTTTACATTTTTGCAAAACCTTAACAAGCCCACTTCGTTTTCACCTTTGCGCATCATGCCAGCAAGGTAAACAGCAGTGAGCTTTATATTTTGGTCTATCACTCGATTTTTCACATGATCTATCACATAATTGTTCGCAAACAGACATAAGCCCACACGATTCACCTCCTTACCGCAATCAAGGCGTATCCTTCCATCCCAAAACGGAGGATACCAGTTCTTCTACGTGGCCGTCTGAATTCTCTTATTATTCTATCATGGTTATATCTGGGAATCAATA
>OQWI01000197.1_pt1 | contig 28697 bp, 35 predicted proteins | sample 1691551 | NCBI WGS metagenome assembly OQWI01 (sample SAMN03418259, study PRJEB22391) | human gut metagenome | biome: human-gut; feature: organic feature; material: feces | host: Homo sapiens | place: Tanzania | collected 2013-01
CACATCGACGGGGAGGTTTGGCACCTCGATGTCGGCTCATCACATCCTGGGGCTGTATTCGGTCCCAAGGGTTCGGCTGTTCGCCGATTAAAGTGGTACGCGAGCTGGGTTCAGAACGTCGCGAGACAGTTCGGTCCCTATCTGTCGTGGGCGCAGGATATTTGAGGAGCTCTGTCCTTAGTACGAGAGGACCGGGATGGACGTACCTCTGGTGCACCAGTTGTCATGCCAATGGCACGGCTGGGCAGCTACGTACGGAACGGATAAACGCTGAAAGCATCTAAGCGTGAAGCCGACTCCAAGATTAGATATCCCATTGCATAAGCAAGTAAGACCCCTTGAGGACTACGAGGTTGATAGGCTGCGTGTGTAAGTGTCGTGAGGCATTTAGCTTGGCAGTACTAATAGGTCGAGGGCTTGACCACAAGAGTCTTTTGGTCAGCTTATTAAAGTATTTACAATATTGCTTCTCACTTTGCTTAATCTTTATTCAGTTTTCAGGGTACTCCCTTTAATATACACCTTTAAGGTGAGTTTTGAGATTACAGCACTACTTCGGTAGTGCTTTTTTGTTTGCCTTTTTTGTGTGAAAGTTTGTGTAAGGTCTATTTTTAATGCTGGATAACAATAATAAATTATGGTTTAGCATATTGCTTTGTCAAGCAATTATAAAATTTTGGTCGATCTTTTCAAAGGTCGTGGGTGTGTGGGCAAACCCACAAATACTTTTTGCTAACGCAATCTAACAATAGCCAAACCCGCAAGCCTTTAAAAAGGCTTGACCTAAATTTTTTAATTGTTTAGCTTAACTTGTGTGCTAAACAAAAATTTTTTATTTACTTTGTGATATTTTTGCCATTTAAATTGTTCATATATTGAAAGGTCTTTCGTAGTAAAAATTTCATAAGGAGGAAAGGTATGACTGACAACGAATTTAATCGAATATCTGAGCAATACATTGATATTGTGTATCGCAGTGCAATAAATATTTGCAAAAACAAAAGCGATGCGGAAGACGCTGTTCAGAATACCTTTTTAAAGCTGTTAAAATCTGATATAGATTTTGAAAACGAAGATCATATCCGAAGATGGCTTATCAGGGTTGCGGTAAATGAATGTAAAAATATTTGGAAATCTCCGTGGAACAAAAAAATATCTTCTTTTGAGGAGCTTGAAAAAGAGCCGGTATATATTGAAAATGAAAAATCCGAGCTCTTTGCCGAAGTAATGTCACTTCCACAAAAATACAGTATAGTCTTGCATTTATATTATTATGAGGACTACAGTGTACGGGAAATTTCTCGAATACTCGGCATTTCCGAAACCAATGTGCAAACCCGACTTATGAGAGCAAGAAAAAAGCTAAGGGTACAATTAAAGGAGGCGTGGAATGATGAACAAATTTAAAAATAATAAAGAATTTTACAAGAGCACATTTGATGATATTCACGCATCTGATGAGCTCTTAAGAAAGGTGCAGGCTATGAATAAAGAAAAAACTAATAAAAAGACACACGCTGTTCGTAAGGTGATTTATATTGTTGCAGCCGCCGCAATTTTGCTTGTGGCAAGTAACGCTGTAGTTTATGCAGCAACAGGCGAAAGCTTGTTTGAAACCATCCTTGTTGTTACGGTTGACGATCAAAGCAACGAAATTGTAAAAACCGATTTGGTTGGTGACGATAAAGTCAAATATAGCGAAAGTGTTGATGAAAACGGTAAAAAAAGTATTTCGGTTAGCTCTGACGGCGAGAACTTTGAAAGTGATGCTGTCGGTGATGCAAACTTAGTGAGCAAAGACGGAAGAGTTTACCTTGAAATTGACGATCTTAATTATAGCATTGATATTACTGATGACCTTGCCGACGGAAAGGAAGAAGTTAAAGTAAAAGATGCGGATAATAAAGAGCATACCGTAAAGATTACCGGAAATACAGAAAGTTATACAATAGAATATGATTGATTTTTAAATGCATTAAGCCGAGCACAGATTTTGTGTTCGGCTTTTAATTTAGATCGTTTATAAAGGTTTTTTATCGTACTGTTTAAGTTAAGTAATTAACAAATAAAGGCTTGCGGGTTCATAATATCTTCCAAAATAACAATTTATTGGGCGCAAATTGCCTCGCTGTTTGCCGGTGTGAACACAACAGCGTTAGTAAAAAGTATTTGTGGGCTTTGCCAATACCTACAACCTTTGAAAATGTTGACCAAACTTTTATAATTGCTTGGCAAACACAATAAAATTTGTTTGTACATTATAATAGTATCAAAATCTACATATCATTATTACCAATAAAAAATATACAATTTTGTATGATATAGTTATACTTTCAAAATATTGCTTAGCGGTTTGTAAAATATGTATTTTTTATTGCAATTATTTGGTTTTATGTTATAATAATACAAAATATGTTGTAAATAAACGACAAAAAAGAGGAGAGTATATTAAATGAAAAAATTTTTTGCGGTAGTTATTTGTACTGTTATGATAGTATCTGCTACAGCATGTACAGGCAGTAACAAAGGCGATAAGGTTGAAAGCAGTGCAGCAATTGTTAATAGTACAGTATCAAACGATGAGAGTTCGCAGGCAGAGTCAAACAAAGATGATTCTAAAATGTTTGCGAGTATTCAGGAATATCTTGAATATCCAAATACGAAAAAATCTATTGAAACTATGAAAAGCACCCTTTCAACAACTCTTTATGATTTTGATTGTTATGCTGACGGTGATGCACTCATATATGAATATAAGTTTACAAAGCAGATTTCCGATGATAAGCTTGAAAATGTGAAGAATATACTTGATGATACTTTTGAAGATATGGATTCTACTTTATCTGATCTTATGGAAGAACTTTTAGAGTATGTAGATATTGAAAATCCGATTATTTCTGTAAAGTATGTAAATAATGACGGTTCTGTAATCACAGAAAAATCATTTGATAAGTCAATTCTTGAGGAAACAACATCAGATGTTAATTCAAGCGATGAGAAATCGGTATAAGTGAAAAGTTGTCAGCTCACCACCTTTTATGGGTGGTGATTGTTGTTTTATATAACTTTTTATGATAAAATGAAAATATTATAAAACAACAGGGAGTTCTTTATGAAACGATTTTTTGCAATATTCATTTGCATTGCTACAGCATTGATATTTGTTGCCTGCACAAATAATTCTGAAACAAAAAGCAGTAAAACCGAAACTACGCAAATATCCGCACAGAACAGCGGTGATGAAAAAAGTTTTGCGAGCATAGAGGACTATATAAACGCAGAAGAAACCCAAAAGGCTATAGACAGTATGAAAAAATCATATGAGTGTATGTATGATTTTGATTGCTATGCGGAGGATAACAAATTTGTTTACGAGTACAAATATCTTGAAACTGTAGGCGATGAGGCATTGCCGCAGATAAAGAAAGCGTTTGACGAAAAGTTTGAAGAAATGAAATCGACCGTAAAGCCGTTGATGGAGCAGCTTTTAGGCAATGTAAAGGAAGAAAATCCGATTGTGGTATTAAGGTTTTGTAACAGCGACGGTTCTGTAATATCGGAAAAAGAATATGATAAAACCGTTCTTGACGAGGCTGTATCCGAAAATTAAAAGCTGCAATATAACTAACAAATTTTATAATAATTTTTAATCATCACCTGTTAGGGGTGGTGATTATTTTTGTATGGAGTTTAAATGGTCTGTTTGAACTTTAGAATAAAGTTAATAATCAGGGTTTAGCTGAGTATTTCGTAAAAATTATAAAAGTTTGGTCAACCTTTAAAAAGGCTTGACCTGAATTTTTAAATTATTTGCCTTAAACACTGTGTTAAACCATAATTTTCCCAACTTTCAATAAATTTCCATTAAAATAAAAATATTTTTGCAACCTTTTTATAATTAAAAAAGTGTTATATACAAAGGTGGTGAAATAATGAATGATTTAAACAACGATGATTTTGTTACAGATGTCGTAAATGAATATTCCGATACGATTTACAGGGTGGCTTTGAACATAACAAAAAACAGTGCTGACGCATTTGATGTGTGTCAGGAAGTTTTTATAAGATTAATTAAAAACAAACATAAAATCAAAGACCGCAGTCATCTGAAAGCATGGCTTTTGCGTGTTGCCGTAAATTGCGCCAAAAGCTGCAAAACATCGGCATATGTTCGCCATTGCGTACCGCTTGCCGAGGCAAGAGAACAGGGTGTGTCGGATAATACTTTTGATAAAGCAATTTTTCAATTCGTTATGCAATTGCCGCCAAAGTACAGCGTTGCGATTTATTTGTTTTATTATGAAGATTTAAAAATCAGTGAGATTTCAAAAATACTGAATGTAACACAATCAACGGTTAAATCAAGACTTGCAAGGGGCAGAAAACAACTTAGAGAAATTATTGAAAGGGAGCAATCATATGACTGATAAAAAAGATTTTAATGCGGAAGTATATAAAAATAATGTGAAAAATATTAAACTTAGCGAAAAGCAGAAAGCTGAATTGATAAAAGTAATGCGTGATACCGAAAAACAATATAAACAAAACAATGTATCGCACAAAGTTTTCAATTTGAAAACAGGAACAGCGGCAGCAATAGCCGCAGTGTTTGTATTTGTTGCAATATATGCAGGATTTTTTAAACCGAATACAGAGCAAAATTCCTCAAATGAAAATATTTTTACAATAACGGCAAACGCCGCCGAAATTGAGGACAAGTCTGAAATAGGTGTATTTTCGTCGGTCAACGGAAGTCAATATTTATTGAAAGATTTTAATAATGATGACACGATTTATCGAAACGCACAGGGAAAAACCGATTATTTTAATGATTTTGAACTTACAAACCTTAAAATCAGCGGAAAAAATATTGAGAGCGTGACATTTAATTCAAAACAAAAAGGAATTTATTTTCTTATAAATTCATATATAAACGATAATGAAAATACGGAAGATGCAGAAGACGGCAATAGTTATAATTATTATAACGGTATAGCCGAAATCGGAGATTTTTCAAATTACGGAAGTCTTGATAATTCACAATATACAAAAGCGGAATTTAAAGAACATTCGGACGGTTTATATGGGGAGTTTTGTGACGGATTTACATTTACGGTAAAAAACACGAGTGAAAACGAACAGGAGATAAAACTTGATAAAGCGATAAATCTTATGGTTGAAACCGACAGAACAGACAGTGAAATTGACAATTGGGCAGACGAATATTACCGACTTGACAGTGAACTTTTAAGTATGAGAGCGAAAAATTGTATGAGTGATGACGGAGAAATTCAAGTTACAGATGAGGAAAATGCTCTTGAAACAAAGATGGAAAATATAAATAACAGCATACTTTCAAAAATTGTTGACGGGGCAGAGATTGATGTAAGCGTGCAGTTTACGGACGGAAGTGTTCAAAGCGAAAAAATCAGAATTTCTTACAATAACGGCAATTGCGGCGGGGAAGATAATTTCCCGAGTATTACTTTCAGATTGGTGTGAGTTTGGTTTAGCGAATAGTCAAACTAATAAATTTTTAAATTATTTGCCTTAAACACTGTGAAATTCAAAGACGGGACTGTTTCTCACCCAATCACTCGCTAACAGCACCAAAACGCATAGAGTGGTGGGTGACGGTATTTTCTCTTAGCATACCGCCGGCTTTAGGTGGCGTTGCCACATCACAATCTTACATCTATTCAGTTGTAGTTCCTCATAAAAGGGATTTTATTTTACTGTACAGAATGTATATTTGTCAATGCTTTTTTTAAAAAATACTGAAATTTGTTGAAAAATTGTTGACATTTACTTATAATGAGTATATACTAATATGATTTAGATTCAGTAAAATCTATTTGGGCGGCTTGGGATAAAAGGAGATATTATTATGCACGATTTCAAGTATGTTCCAAAAGAAGAATGGAAACCGATTAGAGATGAACTTTTTGAAATTATCCACAGATTACAAAACGAAGTAAGAGATGATTTTACTTTTCAATATCATTTTGTGGGCAGTAGCAAACGAAATATGATAACTCGTGACCGAAAATCTAACAAGGGTTTTGACTTTGATGTAAATATTGAAGTGAATGACTCGGACGAAGATTATTCTGCCGAAGAAATACGAAAAATTCTTCATAAAGGTCTTGATAAAGTCACTAATCCCTATGGATATTCGATTTTCGGATATGATTACACCGAAGATTCCACCCGTGTTCTCACCATCAAAGTAAAAGATGGAGCCAACTCTCGTATATTGCATAGTTGTGACTTTTGTATTATATATGAGTGTAGCGATGAATGGCAACAATATATTCGCTATAACAAAAAACAACACAGTTATTCGTGGGAATATCAGCCCAAAGGGTATTATGCTCTACCTAACAAAATTGAGTGGGTTAAAAAACATAAACTGTGGCAACAAGTCATAGATAATTACATAGATAAGAAGAATACAAACACTGATGATAATAAAAAGTCCAGATCAATTTTTGCTGAAACAATTCATCAAGTCTGTCAGCAAAATGGATATTATCGATAACAAAAGCGGAGAATAAGTTATTATGTATTGTAAAAATTGTGGTAGAACTGTAGATGATACTTCATCATATTGTAATAACTGCGGAGCACGGATTGATAATAAGCCAAATGCCGATGCTTCTGAAGATAGTTTAAGTTTGGGATTCGCTATCTTTGGATTTTTTATTCCGATTGTAGGTTTTATCCTCTTTCTCATATACGAAGAAAAGAAACCCAAACGAGCTAAGTCAGCAGGCAAAGGTGCCTTGATTGGCTTTATTACTAAAATCGTTTTAGCTATCATTCTTGTAATTCTGTATGTCGTTTTTGCTACTTCGCTTTTTAATAATATATCAAATAATATACCTGCAATTGGTGATGTGTTTAGATGTTGCTTTTCGCACAAAACGAGAAAAGTTTTCGCATAAAATAGAAAAAGTGTGTTTTTGTAAAAATGTATAATGTTGCAAAAAAATACCCACGCAGATTTGGATTTTCTGCGTGGGTATTTTCATTTTTTATTCATTTTTCTGTGTCCATTTTGCTCTACAATAAGGTTTTTGCCTGTTTTTTTAATCTTATTTGGTTGATATTCAAGCAGTTCTGAAATGTCGCAGTCCAAAACCTCGCATATTCTATCCAAATGTTCAAGATTAATTCTATCACACATTTCATTATAAATGTCGCAGATAGTTGCAGGTCTGATACCTGTTTTCCTCGCCAATTCTGCTTGTGTCATGCGATATTTGCCAAGAATAGTAGATAAATGGATCTTAATCATAATAACGCCCCAAGTAATATAATACCTTAAAGCGTTATTATTTACATAAATATGTAATATTATTACCAAATTAGTAATTAGTTATTATTACTTCTTTGAATTCTTCACGATTTCCGCTTGTAATCGGAAGTAAATTATGTCTGCTTATGTTTCTGATATTATAATCTTTGTACAAATTTCTAATAAAATCACAGTCATTATATGATAGTATAAAACGCCCTTTAATCGCCTTTAAAACAGCATTTAAACGAATATGGTCATCTTTATTAAATGTTACATATTTCTTGTTATAATATCGTTCTGAGGCTACATATGGCGGATCTACATAAAACACAGCTTTTGGGCGGTCATATGTTTTAATCAGTAATTCAAAATCTTTGTTTTCGATTATAACATTTTTTAGTCTTTCTTTATATGCAGGCAACTCGTTAATAATATTGCTAATTGATTTCGTGGCAGTTGCAAAGGAATTGCGGTTACTGCCAAAGCTGCATTTAATAAGATACAGATAACGAGCCGCTCTCTGTAAATCAGAAAGTTTAATTTGATTTTCAATTTCATAACGATACTGATTAAATAATTCTCGTGATTGTAACCAGTCTATTTCTGCTTGCAATTCAGAGCAATTATATTTGATTTGCTTATACAAGTTGATTAAATCTCCGTCAATATCATTGAAAACTTCCATCTGACCTTTGATTTTTTCTTTGCCGAATAATACCCAACCTGCACCGCCACATACTTCGATGTAGCGAGTGCAATTATTGGGGATAAGAGAAATAATTTGATTTTTTAGGTGACTTTTACCACCTATCCATCCTATAAAACTTTTCAATACTTTTACCTCTTACCTCCATAATATCTTTTGGGGCGTTATTATGAAGGAAAATGATTTATTCGCTGTCGACCTCCGGCAAGCCTGCAACACTGGTAAGAATTGATAAAACACCTGCCAATGCACTTGCTGAGGCAACCATAACCCAATCGACTTCTCTGATCACCGCTGTTGTGCCAATGGTTGCAATAGCTGTTTGAGCAACAGTCTTAATAGCACGCACGGCAGCAGCTTTTATCCATTTTTTAAAATTATCTTTCATTGTTTTATACCTCCCACAAATTGACACCTTCCATAACCGCCCTCGCCTCAAGTACGGCAATATAGTCTGTCATCGCTTTAATTTGCATATTATATGTACTGCGTGGACAGGTTGGAATAAATGCCAAATCGTCTTTGTCCCATCTGTCAAGCATTTTTTTTAAGCCTTTGTAGCGTATTACAAGTTGTTTATACTCAGCAATAAACCGTTCTTTATAATCATCGCTCTTCATTAGAATAGCAGTATCAATTAAAGGCTTTTCTCCCATTTTACTGTATGCTTCTTCGAAAGCCTTTTTTGGCGACCAACTAACATAATCATCAGAATACTTCACCATATATCCTTCATCGCTTGGATTTTCGCCTTTAGAAAGTTTCCACCCTCTAAAGTCGTTATACTCACCTCTTGTCATATGTTTTGCTTTTATTATTTTTATTCCAATATATATATTATTCATTTTATACCTCCAAAAATCAAGTCAAAGTAATCTGCACTCTGTCAATGGCTTTTCCGAACGAACCTGCGTAGCCGTCCTGCTTACTGTCTTTTTCGTCATCGTGCTGCCAATCGTAATAGTCTTCATTAACTGCAGAAACTCTGTATGTAGCCTTATAGCAGCTGCCGTGTGCGGACTTAACATCAGCAGGAGTTGTATAATAAATCTGTACAGCATCAATATCCATTCCGAGAATACCGGCATAGCCGTTTACATCATCATTAAGATTAAAGCCTGTAACCCAGCTAAGCCAGTGACTGCCTTTAATATGCACTCTGTACTTAATCTTACCTTTTGTTACTTTGATTGCAAGACCGCTGATTGCCTCGCCGGCAATACCTGCAAAGTCAGACAATCCTTTCACCGTTGGCAACCACTCGCCATCTGCAAAAACGCAATACTCAATAGTTGGCTTTACATCTGCGTTAGTTTTTTCTTGCTCAGATGTTTCGCTACTTGTATCCAGCTTATTTAAAAACTGTTCCTTCCACAGCTTGTCCTTTGCTGATGAACCGCACCAGAAGCCCGGGCAGATTTTACCGTTAGCGTCATAATGACGAATTACTTTATCTTTTTTGATGTTATACTTTTTCATAAGTCGTTGAGTAAGTAAGATAACATTTTCAAGTGTCTTACCTGTGCATTCTGTTGTTGAACCTGCAATTTCAATTCCGATTGAACGGCAATTAATATCCCAGTCGCCTGCATGCCAAGCAATATTTTTGTCAGCGACAGATCGTACAACAGTTGTATCATCAACAAAATAATGTGCAGATGTTTCAACTACATTATTCTTAAAGTAGTTACCGTTGTTTTCTGCTGTGTCGCCGTTGTTGCCTGTGTAATGAATAACAAGTGTATCAATTTCCGAAGATTTTCTGTTGCTCTCTGTGAAATTACCTTTGTTGCACCATATTTCTTTAAATTTATAAGACATATTTATACCTCCCATACTGCCATAACCGCATTATAATATTCTTCTGAAAGCTCGGCTTTAAGTATTTCCCTGTCGTTTTCACAATTCATATATGCGTTGCGGACATTTTCACCGACCTGCACATCTTCGCCGCCGAGATTGATAAAATTCTGTCTTAACACGCTCACGCTGTCCTTTGTAAGCATATCGAGTGTGATTTTTTCTTTAAGTTCCATTAACTTGCCTCCTACTGTCTGATATATGTAATTGTAAAATTGATTTTCTCATCATCTGTAAATTTATCAGTTGGCGAGCTGATGTAAAGCCACGAGCCGTCAAGTCTTATATTCCTCAGCTTATTTGTAGTTGAGTACACAGCAATACTCGAAAATTTACTTTCGTTTTTTGCCGGGAAAGGCAAGCCTGCCATCTGAATATACGATTTACCCGCAACAAGTTTTGTAATATTTACCGACACCGTAACCACCTTGCCGTTTTTCACATAGTTAAAACTGCCCTCATTGCCGTCATAAATCGCCTGTCCGGGTGTAAGACTGCCCGTACCGCTCTCAACATTTGAGCTGTCATATTTTGCTGCAAGTGCCTTGTCTGTCGCTGTTTTATTGTCTGCAATCTGCTTGCTTAGCTGAGCGACTGCATTGTCTACACTGTCCTTATCAGCTTTAAGATTAATCTTCATTGTCACTGTTTCGTCAAGGTCTGTAAGCTCTGTTTCGAAGTATTCGATAGCTTCTGCTTTTGCTTTAGCAACTGCAGCTTCTGTTGCTAAATTCGAGCCTGTTGGTTCAAATTTTGATTTATCATTAATAGCTTTTTCAGTGATTTTAACAATAAAATGCTGTGCTGTAATAACAGCTCCGCTGCTGTCAGACAGCACAACCTCACATTTAGTCACGCCCGGCAAAGATAAGACTTTATCGGTAAGCTCAACAACGATTACATTATTGGATATTGTGCAGTTTTGAGCGTTAGCAACTATAACATTGTTTGTTACAGCGTTAAGAACTGCAGTCATTGTACTGTCAAGGGTAACTTCTGCATCATTAGCTGTAAGTGTTACATCAATAAATCTTGATTTTTTGTCTAATTGATGACTGTATAAAACCGGAGTTGATGTATTTTTGAGCAAATCTAAATTAAGTTTGTAATGCTGTATGTTCATCATTGCCTCCTGTTTCTTCTGCAAAAATGACTTCGGATTCAGCAGGAGCTTTATCCTTATCGTTTTCACAAACTGTTTTTTCTTCTGTGATAAATTTCATAATAACCTCCTACCAAGTTGCTTTTTGTAAAATTCCGTTTTTGAATGTCAGCGTAAATTCTTTCCATGTATTTGCTGTACCGTCACTTCTGAACGATGTAACATAATAACCTTTAAAAGTTCCGCTAATAGTACCGCCTTCAAATTTCCAATCGCTTAAAACCGCTTTTCGTAAATAGTTGTTGTGCAAATTCAAGTCACAACCTGCGTGCAGTTGGTCTTTCTCATATTCGTCAGAGAGTTTCTGAGCTGTATATGTGAGTTTCATCGCAAATGCCTCTGCATCGTCTGAACTCATATATGCCCACGTCATATACGCCGAATTGCTGTTGAGGTCAAAAGATAAGCCTCGTTTGTTGTCATCGTGTAAATATGAGCTTGTACCAACCGAGCCGACTTCATTATCGTTGTAATAAAAGTCTTGTCCATACTGATTAAGTGACATGAGCTTTTTATCTGATATGTTATAAATATTAAGTTGTGCATTTTCAAACTTTATGTACTCGGATATGTTGTTCCAAGCAATTCGCACATCTTCCGCCGATTGCTGTAAAAGCGTACTCCAACGATTAGTTCCTACAACTTTGTTGACTTCAAGAAAAAGTCCCTCGGCGGTCTGGGTAAACAATGATTCATTGACTGAGCTTGCCCACGATTCCGACACATGGAGAACGGTGGTGTCTAAGTCCTGCTTGATTTCATTTACCTTTGTGCGGTCGTGGAGCTGTTGAGCGTTAAGCTCTGTAATGCGATTATTTATCGTGGTTAATTTACCTGTGAGCTTTGCCGCTATTGAAGATAGGGAAACAGTATTAAGCAGCGGATTTGCAGGAAATTCTTTAATCTCTACTATCCGGTAGTTTCTTTTTCTGCTGCGGTTACGGTCAACCAAAGTTACTACATCATACAGACTGTAGGATAGAATTTTCTTATAAATCTCCGGCTGAGCTTTGGCAAGGTCGATAACCTTACAGGTGTATGACTGCTCGGGTTCAGCCATATTCGCAAGCTTGACAACACCGTCATCTAAAAGCGACTGAGGGTCTGTGTATCGTTCATCACGCCAAACATAACTGATTACTTTGTCTGTGTAGGTGTGATTTTCAATGTACTCACAGCCGTTATTAACGCTTGCAATAGATAAGCCGTCCTTGCCGTAGGCATACAGTCTTGTAACCAAGCCTGAAGAGCTGCCTTTGTAGTTTAAGTCTGTGAGATTTAATTCGTCGGTAAAATACACTCCTTTCGGCTCGGTGTTGTTTTCGGGCTTTATAAGAGTTATCGTTTTTTGCTTTGTATTGTACTCATACACATTGCCGTAGCTTGTGGAATTGGTACATTGGTTTAAAATATCAAGCACAGTTACATCAGTAAGTTCAAAGCTGCAGCGCTTGCTTACAAGTGTATCGTTTTTAACCGTCCAGTCTGTATTAGAAAGGATTTCAGTACAGATATTATGAAAACTCTCGGTAGTCTTATTAAAACTTGTAAACATATCAGCACGAAGGTCGTCAAGATTTAACTCACAAACAATTGTAGATACAGTCTTGCGTTCGTTGATACTTTTAATCAGATAGCGTTGATTTTCGTATTCGACTTCGCCGTCAAGAGTAAGATATTTATAAATGCTGTGCTTTGGAGATATATCGAATTGCAAGCTCAGCATACCGCCGTAGGTTTTTGTAACGCAAAAGGTGCTATCAATATCTGTAAACAGCTTTACATCATTGTTGTAAAATATTTTTAATACCATTTAAACACCCTCTTCACACATAAATCGGAGTATAGGTTATTTGAATATCAGCTTTGGAATTGTTACATTTAATTGTATTTTCACCCGGATAGAGCAGAGGAAAATCAATCAGTGTGCTGTCAAGAAATTTATTAACTCCGCCAAGCGTAATTAAACCAAGTTCTCCGTCAATTACTAAAGGAGTGTTTGCAGCAATATTAATAACAACAATTCCGCATATTGTAATTAACGAGCTTTGCTCGGGCAATGTTACCGTAAGCCTGAATTTGCACGGAACGGTTGACTGACAATATATTTTACCGTTCGGGGCAACGGTTGCGGTGATTGTAGGCTTGTGACGGACAGCCATAAAGGTGTATGTAACATCGTGCTCTCCGCTGCCGTCAAATGCTGCGGCAGAAACCGAGGTAACTATTGAGGAGTACATATATCCGTCAGGTAAGGAAATTTCAACTTTCTTGCCTATAATATCAGCTTCAAATCTTGATATATTATCGGTTGCCGCTGCGTACCTGTCTGTTATGTCCGTTCCCTTAGCCGAGCAGCCGTCCAAGTGAGGGGAGAAAGTAAGAGTTACAGTCAGAGTTCTCGTTCCGTATTCGGTAGAATACATTGCAGGCATTTTCACAAGATTTGTATTAGCTGAAACATTATTTGTAAGCGTAGTACCGCTTACAGAATAGCTAAGTAGTCTTGCACTGTAATTAGAAATATCAATGTTATTAACTGTCATTTCTGTCATAAATCATTACCCTCCCAAGCTAATTCTTCTGACATATACGGAGCAGTCGCAACAGCAAATTCTCTGCCGTCAACCTCAAGATGATTTACTATGTTGCCTTGTAGCACTACTTTTTGTTTATCGGTATTTTGCATATCAACTGTATGCACCACATTAGCTGTAAGCTGTTCTGCTACAAAGCTTTTACCTTCTGCTACGGCAGCACGCATTTTCGACACCAAGCCGTTAGCTGACACGCCCGACTGCAAGCGTTTGGTAAATGTTGACGCCACATCATCAGCTTGCTTATAAAGTTTTGGTGCTTCATCTTCAAGTCCGTTTTCGCCACCCTCAAGAGTGTACTTAAAAATTTTGCGGAACACTTTGGACGGAGAGTGTATATCCCACTTCTTTTTGAAAATTGCAAGAATATTATCAGCGACCGATGAAGCACTTGCATATAGCTCAGGTGATCTTTCTTTTATTCCGTTAATCATTCCCTGCATAGCTTCATCCATAGTCTCTTGGCATTCAGGAGGCAATTGGTCATAATTGTTAATAATATCTTCAACAACTTTTTTATCTTCATCTGAGATTTTGCCGCCGTATAGTTCTGTTTGAGATAGCATAGCTAACCAAGTTGAAAGCTGTTCCTGTTGATTTGTATCAAATGATTTTGTGAATTTATCATTTATATCAGCCAATTTTTTATTATGTTGCGAATACTCATTTGCAATTAATTGGTCATATTTTTGCTCAATAAGTAATGTATCGCAACCGCCTGAATCATATTCTTTTTTAATTTCAGCCTGCTTAGCTTGCTCAAGTGCTACAAGGTTGTCGTTACTTCTTTTGTTTTCTCTTGCAATATCTTCATTATACTTTTTTTGATTTTCGGAATAAGTTTTTAAACCATCAGCTCTATCTTTATATCCATCTTGTAAAATCTTAAGAGTTTCGGAACAAAGTGTATTAGCTTCGGCAACTGCAGCATCATAGTCTTTGTTGGCGGCTTCTCGCTGTTGGTTATACCATTCATCCGTATATTGCTCATCAGTACCAATTAAAGCTCTTTTTTCTGCAAGCCAATTGATTTTTTGTTGTTCAGCAGCTTTAACAGTATCATCTCTCGTTTGCTCTGCTGTTGCAGTATATTCACTTGAATAAGCCTCATATTCTTCAAGTGATAAATCGTGGTTTGCGGCTAAATCTTTAGCCATATCCTTAACAACACCCTGATAAGCTTCCTGAACCTTTAGCTGTTCATCTGCAAGCTCCTTTTGCTTTGCGAATAAATCATCAAGTCTTTGAATTTCTTCCTCAGTCAGACTTGTTCGTTCTTCTTTGGCGTGTCGAGCTATTTCCGTAATTTCAGTCTGTACTTCATCCATTTTTTGAGTTAATTCAGACTGTCTTTCATTTGAAATAATGATAGCATCGTTAAATCCTTCAAGTGCATCTCCTGACTGTGAAAGGCTATCAATATAATTAGTTGCACCATCAACAACATTAGCATAAGCTTCAGCTATTCCTTCATATGATTCTGCAAGCATTTCTTCCGATGATGTCTCTTGTTCAACACATAAATTCAAAGCTGCTATTCCTGCCGCAAGAGCCGCTACAGCAGTAATTACTATGCCTATTGGATTCAGATTCATAGCTAAATTCCACGCATACTGAGCCGCAGTAGCAAGAGTTATTTCACCTGTCAGTGCTCCTACTGCTATTTGCTTTAAAGTTATTGTATTAAGTGATGCAGCTTCTGCAAGACTTTCAGCAGTTACTGCAGCTGTATGTGTTGTGAGTAAAGCTGTAACTGTAGATATTATAGAATAAGATTTAAAAGCTACATAAACAGAAGTTATTATGCCTAATAGTGCATCAGAATTATCAGCAAGTAAGTCTATTGCTTTAGACAAAGGCGGTAACACTACTTTTGCAACATTTGTAAATGCTTTGCCTAAGTTGACCACAATATTTTTTACATTTTCAATAGCCTTTTTCAGACCGCCATTTTCAAAAGATTTTTTAATAGTATTTACAGCCTCTTTAACAGGTGCTTGAAGTTCTTTAGGCAACAGCTTATTAAGATTATCCACAAGCTCAGAAACAATAACTTTTGCTGCTTTTATAAGGGCGGGAGCGTGTTCTGTTACGCTTGTAATCAAGGCCTGAATTATATCAACAGCCGATTTTGCAAGCTTATCGGAATTATCAGCTATTCCGTCAACAAAAGCCTGTAAAAAGTCAGCAGCGGAATTTATCATTTCAGGGGCAGCCTCTGCAGCTTTAACTGCAAGTTCGCCGAAAATGGCTCCTGCTTCTTCAATCATTTTTGAAAGACCGCCACTTTTAAATGCTTCTGTCAAACGATTTACATAATTTTGAGCTTCAACAGCTGCCTCTTGCAAAGGAGCTGACATTCCCTCGTAGATTTCAATTCCTAATCCCTCAAGAGCAGACTTTAGAATCGTAATCTGACCTTGCAGATTGTCCTGCATAGTATCAGCCATTGACTGAGCCGCACCGTCAGCATTGTTAATATTTTTAGTCAGATTATCAAAGTCAGAGTCACTTGCATTAATGATAGCAAGCATACCACTCATAGCCTCTTTGCCGAAAAGAGTGCTTGCGGCGGCAGTCTGTTCGGTTTCGCTCAGACCGCCGAATTTTTCTCTGAGAGTTTTTAAAACATCTATAAGCGGAAGAGCGTTGCCCTCTGTATCGGAAATGGAAATTGCGTACTCAGACATAACTTTTGACATTTCTTCGGTTGGAGAGGCAAGGTTAGAAAGTGCCGTTTTAAGGCTTGTGCCTGCCATACTGCCCTTAACGCTTGCATTAGCCATAAGACCGAGGGCAAGGGAAACATCTTCGACAGAGTAGCCCATTGTGCCGGCGAGAGGTGCTACATACTTAAAGCTCTCACCAAGCATAGATACATTTGTATTTGCGGAACTTGATGCTTTTGCAAGTACATCTGCAAAGTGTGTGCTGTCTGATGCTTTAAGGTTAAACGCTGTGAGTGCGTCTGTAACAATATCGGATGTTGTTGCTAAGTCCAAGCCGTCAGCGGCTGCAAGATTCATAATACCGTCAATACCGTTGAGCATTGATTCGGTGTCCCAACCTGCCATAGCCATATACTGCAAAGCAGATGCCGATTCAGATGCGGAAAACTTTGTTTTTGCACCCATTTCTTTTGCCTTGTCAGTCAGACTTTGCAATGAATCACCTGTTGCACCGCTGATTGCAGATACTTTTGACATAGCAGCCTCAAATGACGAGCCGACTGTTGCCGCTGCGGTTGCTCCTGCACCGAGTGCGGCAGTAATACCTGCGAGCGTTGCTGTTACAGCAGATACGCCAGCTTGAGCAATTGATTTTATTTTATCAATACCGCTCTTAAAGCCGCTTGTATCTATTTTTGTATCAATTTTAATAGAGCCATCATATGCCAAATTACTCACCACCTTTAAGCGTTGAGGTCATCGGCACATAATGGCTCTACTTGACCTTATTTATTTTTGTTATCGTTTATTACGATTTCAAACTGTTTCTTACAGTTTCGTCCCTTGCAGCATACAAAAATGCCCCTACACCTTGACGATTTGTCAAAGTATATGGGCATTTCATAACCGCAGTAAGGGCATTTGATTTTTGATTTATTTTTCATCATTTAAAATTAAAATCGATTACTCTAATATTATCTTTTTGAGCTTCTGATATAGATAAAGTCCCATTTTCAAAATATACCTTATCTGTTTTATAACTAACAAGTATATCCATTTGCTCTTGTAAGCTTAAATTGAAAATATCAGACTTTAACGTTCTTACAAGTGCTTTGTAACAGATATCCTCCGTACTTTCAGTTGATAAAATTACATTAATATAATCTACTGAAATTTTATCATCAAGTTTAAGCAGAGCAATATCTATATCAATCTTGCCATTATCCGAATTAACCAAGTATAGATTGTCGCTGCATTTTTTATATGTAAATTTTACACCGTCTATCGTAAAATCAGACACAATACTTTGAACGAGCTCATCCTCACTTAATGAAGATAGCTTTTCACTTTGTGTAGTTTCAGGCTTAAGAGTATTTTCCTCAACTGTTTCATTAATAGCTGATGTTGTTTGTGAATTATCAGTAAAAGAAATACTTGAATCGTTATTTACATTATTTGAGCAAGCTGTGCAGTTGAGTGCAAGCAATGACAAGATAAGAAAGCATAAAACTTTTTTCATAATACCACCTCGTGAAATAATATAACTTTAACAATATTATACAAATTTCACAATAGATTGTCAATTGTTTCTCCGTTAATAAGTGCGTCTTCAATGCTCGAAATTTGTTTTTGCACTTCTTTTTTGAGAGGCAACTTATACTGCTTTTTCATTTTCTGATAGAATGCTTTCTGAGCTGCTGTCATTTTTGAGTTGATTTCTATCGACCTGTAACCCATTATTTTTACAAACTCTGTGCTGTCTGATAATGACAGCATAAGAGCGTGGAACTTCCACCAATGGAGCTTTGTTTGTTCAAGGTCAATATGATACTGTTCAAGAAATGCTGAAAATATATAACCGTCATCATAATCATAGCTGAAAATCTCTTTTTCTGATGTATGACTGCTTTTCTGCAGCTTTTTTCCGCAACGATAAAACCAAAGAATTTTATTTACCGTTTCTTCGTCAGCTCGTGGCGGAGGTTGTTTGTCACAGAAAATCAGATTTTTTATATCTGAAATAGTTTTATGAGCGTTTTCGCTTTCATCAGATAATAGTTTCTCAAACTCAATCCATACGCTAAAGTCAGTATGTATTTTATATTCTGCCCCTGCAATATGCAAACTGTCAGGCACAGAATTAATAAGCATATTCATCACTTAACAATCTTTGGACGGTTGTTGTAATGATTTTTGTGGTTATTTCTACGCTGCTTACGGTTGCCGAGTTTAGCCTTATACTGTTCGCCGACAGCTTTGTCAAGCTTATTTACTGCAACAATAACAGACTCGTAAGCGTTTATGCAAGTAGTAAGATTAACTGAATCACCGAATACCTTTTTTGCAGTACCGTTTCCAAAAACTTCGTCAAAGAACTCAAAAATAGCAGTGCACTGAATACGAATAAGCTCTGACCTGCGTTTACCGTTTGTATCAAGCTGTTTCATTTTCTCACTTACGGTATCGTTTGCTTTTTCGTAGCGTTCCATTTCAAGTGCGTCTGCTACATCAATGTCAGGAAGTGTTACATTATTAATAACCATTATTTATACCTCCTTAAGCAGATTTAGCTGTAAATGTTTTAGTTGATGTGTCAAAAGTACCCTCAATAGGGTCACCCTTGCCAAGGAAGTTACCTGTGCAGCCCATTTCGCCGTCATCATTTGTAAAAGATGCAACCTCGACAGCAACATTAAACTTGCGTGCGTGGTATGATGTACCGGTTGAACCTTCCTTTTGGTCGAGGTCAACGATAACATACTCGGTTTCTGCATCTTCGCCGACAAGCTGATTTTCACCGATATTCACAATAAAGTTAATAGCGTCCTGCTCTCTAATCTGGTCAATATCAAAAGCAGTAGTCCAATCATATCCGCTGATTGACTTAGTTGCTGATTTATCACATACATACTTACGGCTCTTAGTCTGAGCTGATGGATTTTCATCAAGTGTTTTTGCACCGACACCCAAAAGTGCAAATGCTTTTTCTTTGCTGCCGTTACTGCAGTTAAGATAATTTGCCTGCATTCTTCTCTGTCTAATTACTTCAGCCATTTTTTACCTCCAAATTTTTAGTATATTCCAAACGGCACTGTATTTGATACCTTGCCGTCTTCGTATCATTGTTCATTACATAGCCTGATGACAAAACCTTGATTGACTGAGCAGTACAGCCGTCAGGCAATTTTGGCAATTTGCGGTTTATGTTCTGTTCTGCAATCCAATCCTCAAGCCTTTCGTAAAACTCAAGGTTCGCCATATTTATTCCGTTTTCTTGGCTGTAACATTCTCGGCTTGCAAAGATAAAGAGATACTGGCACTTAGCAGAGCCGTCAATGTAGCTTTTTACTACAGTTTTGCAAGGTACAGTTTCAATGCTGTACTGCTCTGCATCTTCGCCAAGATAATCTACATTCAGCTCTGAATCAGCCTCAAGAATTTCACAGTCATAAAACCAATTAAACAATGATTTTATAATTGATGTTTCCATTATTTACCTCCGCACTTTTCCTTTGCGGTTTTCAAAATGTCTTCCAAGTGGTCTGCTTTCATACGCTCGAACCAAAACTTACCTCGCAAACCGCCTTTTGAAGTACCTTCTTTACCTTTGCCTGCGTTAGCGTAGTAATTCGTGTGAGCGTATACAGCATTGTAAACAACTTCGCCCTTGCCGATTTTCGTACCTGTGATACCGCTCTTTTTCAGGTAGCCTGTATCAAAAGGCACATAAGGGTCACAACGGCGGAGTACTTCGCTGTCAACAATTTTTTGTACCTTGCCCTCAGCCTGCAAGCCTCGGTCTTTAAGCATTGTTTCGGTTGTATTAAAAAGCAATTTAATAATCATTTAACCACCAATTTAATATGCTTTGAATAGTTAGATGCATTGAGATTTTCAGTTACTGATACAATCTCAAGTGCGTCATAATTCTTAATCAAGTCAGCAGAATTTGATATATCGCAATCAACTTCGCCTTTGACGATATAGTCACCTTTTTTGAGCGTAAAGCAGTTATAAGCCTCATCTGCTGGCATTGCCTTGTATGTTGATTTGTCAACATACTTTTCAAGAGCCGAGTGCGGTACACGAATAATGTACTCATCACTACGCTTGACCTCTTTGTCAGATATAAGGAACTGGTCTGCACCATGGAAATTAACATCAGCCAATATATGCTTGCTCCACAGCTTTTCACGCCCTAAAGTTTTACTGCAAAAAAGCGTAACAGTTGTATGATTTGTAAACATCAACGCACCCCCTGATACAGTAAGCCTGTATTATACAGTTCTTGTCTGATCGCATTAAACATTGCTCTTCTTTCCATGTCTGTAAGTTCGTCAGTGTTATATTCCTTGTATGTAACGCTGTAGCCGTCTGTGTTCTCTGACTTAATACCCTGCGGAATGTTCTCAACGCTTTTGCGAAGCTCATATGCCGCCTCGGCAGCGGCGCAGACAGCGTTCTGAACCTGCACCGTAACCTCCTTAACACCGCCGTTGACAATATAGTTAATCAGCCGTTCAGCCTTGCGTGCATAGCTGTTAAACTCCTGAGCAGGTATCAAAGTACCTGCCCAAGAATCTGTGTAGTAAGAATAATCTGCAAACATATCAAGACACCTTAATGTTACGGAACACGCCGCACTTTGTTGTGTTTTTGAGTGCAACGGCGGCAACCATTTCTACCTCAGCCTTTTTCACTGCACCCGGTGCAGTAAGGTCAGGCATATATGTTTTAATGATTGATGAGCCACTGAGGGAAACACCATGGAAAGCATCAAAACCAAGCTGTACAGCGTAAAGATCTGTAAGACCTGTCACCTTCGCTGATGATGCGCCTGCTTCATAGATAGGCACGCAAGGAACAGTGGCACTGCCGTTGAAGTAGTTGCCCATATCATAAAAAAGAATATCATCATAGCCTCTTACAGCTTTGCCAAATGCATCCTCCGACTGTGTAAGATAGCCTGCCCTCTGAGCTACGCTCTTGAGCTTTGCAATAATCTTGCTGTTGCCGAGGAACATTGTCGGCTTGCCGTCAATGCCGGAGAGAAACTCGTTGAGCATATCAATCATTGACTGATAATTACTTGTAATGAGTGCCGAGGTTGAAAGGTCGATTACCTTTTTATCAGAGCCTGCGTTGTACTCGGTGCTCATTCCCTTGAGAAGAGTAGTCAGACCGTCAAAATCTGTTGACTTATCAGTCTTTGAGCCGTTAATGCAGGTGTACTGGAAATAGTTTTTAGTAGCCTTTGTCTTCTGATCAAGCTGAAAAGCAATTTCGTCTGTGGTAGCCTCCTGAATAACACGGTCAACCTCAGCTGCGCCGCCGAAGATTTTAAGGTCAACGGTTTTCTTGACTTTCTTTGCCTCGTTAGGTGCGTACTCGCTGTTAATCGCTCTGCCGGCAGCGGTTGACGGTGTCTGTAACTGTAAATAACCGTATGTCATTGTTGAACCGCCGACACCCGGAGATACGGCATCATCAAATGTGAGTTCATCCATAAAGAGAGAACCTCTGCGGAGAGTGTCGATAACCTCCTGTGTAACCTTGTCGGCTCTGCCGACACTTGCTTCTGCTAATGTAATAGGCATATGTTTTCCTCCTTATTTCTTGTAAAAATCTTCAACGGCAGACTTGATGTTTGAGCCGGACTTTGCTTTCGCACCGCCCGTGGGTCCGCCGAGGTTTAACTTTTTCTGTCTTTCATCAGACTTGAAAAGAAAAGGCTTGTTTGTTTTAAGCTCTGCAAGCTGTTCGTCAAGACCTGTGATTTTGCCGTCCTCGCCCTGTGCAATCTTCGACATATCAAGATTAGCCTTTACAGATACCAAATCCGCTGCACCTGCGTTGTTGATAGCATTTTCAACAGCCTGCTCAAACTTATAGTCATTGAGCTTTTTCTCACCGTCTGCCTGTGCCTGTGCAAGCTTTGTCTGCCAATCAGGGTCATAACCCTCGAGATTTTCATTTGCAGTTTTAAGCTGATTTGACACATCGTCATACTTTTCCTTTTCGATGTACTGACCGCCTGCAAGGTTACCGAGCTTGACATCTGCAGCATTGTTCACCTTTTCGGCAAACTGGTCAAATGTCAGAGCCTCATCACCAAACAAGGCTTTAAGGATTTCCATTAAGTCCATAGTTTTACCTCCGTTTAAATTTTTTACAATATTAAAAGCCCCCGAAAATCGGGAGCTTATAACCTATAAATATAAATTTGTGGCAAAAGTAAAAGGAGTATTTCAAATACCCCTTTAAATGCCGTTTAAAATCGTTTAATTTGCGTTTTAATTGATTAGTAGTGTAATTTTACTTTTAAATGTAAAATTAGTTACAAGCCAAATTTTGAGCCTGCTTTATTTTCTTCATATCCAATTCCGTTATTACATTCTTTCATCTCTTTAACTTTGCCAAAATTAAAATTCATAGGAATTCCATTAGGGAAAGCATCACAACAAGGTTTCCATCCATCTAATAGAAATTTTTTATGATGTTTACATTTACCGCAGTCTACAATACAAATCATCAATATTTTCTCCTCATATATTTTTCATAAAATTGTTTCATCTCTTCAGATACTTGAGTTCCACGCTTTCTCAGTACTTCTAATTCAGCAAGAGCTTCAGCTCCATCGTTATACGCAATAAAGCTAATACCTTTAATATGAATTTCTGATAATTTTTCATACAAGATTTTAACTTCTTTTGATGTTTTTCCAAATATCATTTTTGCGTGTCCGCTTTCATGTACAATTGCTTCCTCTAATGAATTTGCAACTGATAAATTCGAGTTAGCAAATAATTTATCAATTTCTTCAAGTGTTTTATTAGAAAGTACATCCGTATTTAAGTTTAGTTGTAGCAATCCATTTCCAATCGGTTCGATTTGTAAAACTGGAGTTCCGTCTGGAGTCTTAGGAAGACTCTTCGCTACAATTTCACTTATAACAAACTTGCCATTAGCCTCACATTTGGACATTGTATCAACAAGCATTTTACCAACTTCTGAAGAAATATTTTTCCCATATGTAATAAGTTCAAAATCATCAATGTCTATATTTTTTATTATACTCTTTTTTGCGTTTTTTGCAACAGCTTTTTTATTCGCCTGCACCGCCTTTTGCGCCGTACTTCTGCCAAAGCCGTACTTCTGAACTCTGTCACTGCGCTTAAGTAAACCAGTTTTATCGCAGAAATTATCAAGCTCAGACTCACGCCTTTTCAGCTTTACCGATTCCTTGTCAAATATATTCTGATAAGCCTTGCGCACAGCGTTGTCCTCTGCACCCTTTATGCTTTCATCGTAAGCCGCAAGGATGCGTTTTGACTCCCTGATTTTTCTTTCATAAGCTCGTTGCTTTTGTTCTGCTTCATAAAGAGTGTGCATAGAGCCGTCAGGATACTCAATATTTTTAGCGTCCATCTGCTTTAGCTTTTCTTCGTCATACATTCGTGTACCGCTAAAATACGGATACCAATCGTGTCTGCAGTTCCACCCCTTAAAACCGTCACCCGAACCGTAGCCAATGTCTGACAAGGAAAGATAACCTTTTCTGCCGCTTAAACTCACAACCTGACCTTGCCAATATGAATGACTCGGTCTTGCTCCTGCGTGGGCGGTAATCTCCATAAGGTCACAGCCAAGCTCACGAGCGTTGGCAAGGCAAATTTGTCCTGTGGTCTGACCTATGCCCGTCATAACATTGCGGCGAACCGCTACATCAAGCTTATCCGTATGCCCTGACGGATATATCACCTCCACACCGTTGACGGCTACTTGCTTTATCGCATCAACAATAGCTTGCTGCGGAGAAAATGCACCGCTTGTGGCTTTAAGCTCTGCAAGACTGCAAGCATTAATAAAGCTCGTTTGAGATGATACCGCCGTTGTCAGAGTAAGATTGCTTAGGTTGCCATGTGTCTTTTTGTAGCCTGCCTCAAGTATTTGCAGCTGAGTGTCGGAAACTTTAATGGACTTCGGATTCAGTCCGTTTGCTCTGTATATTTCGTTGTCATACTCTGTTGCGGTAATGGCAGCGTCTTCAAACAGCTTTTTAAGCTCCGACTCACATTTACCGCTGTACTTTGAAATACTGTTTAAAATGTCAGAGTTAAGCGTACCAAGCTCCTGCATATGCTGTGCCTGCCATATTGCCGTATCTGTCATTGTTCCCGTCTTAGCCACTCTGCGTGCTATGTCACGAACAATAGCCTCCTCAAGCTTAGAATAAAGTTCTAATATGTCATCCGCACAGTGAGCAAGCTGTTCAGGTGTAAGCATTAAGCACCACCCTCGTTAAAAAAGCTCTGCACACCGCTTTCAGGTAACATTTCTGCCGCTTGTTTGTCGTCTACACCGTAACGCCACTTGAGGTAGTCGGTCTTTTTGCGGATACCGCTGTTGACTTCGTTAAGCTGTATAGCCTGCTCCTTGTCTTTGTCCTCAAGCACACCGTCACCCCAATTAAAGCTGACTTCGTACTCACCTGACGGAGCAAGATTACAAGCATCTGCCATAGCGTTGCAAGCATATATGTAGTCTTCAAGTACAGCCTCAAGAGAGGACTGCATATCGGAAACAGCGGTATAACTGCGCTGTTTAGACGCCTTAATTTCTTCCGCTGTCTTATCTACATTTTGCGGATTTGACAGCGTACCGTATGCAAGAGAGCAGTTAAACTCAATCTGTCTTTTTATTTCGTTCAAGCCTTTAGCGTAGTTATCATCACGCAAAGTCGGATTAAAGACTTCATAAAAAGACTTATCCTTGTTCTCATCTGCATCAATGCTAATTTTACGAAACAGCCTGTCACGGGTTGACGGTGTTCCAAGTGTACCTTCGCCCGGTCGCTGTCGGAGAACTTCTTCGCCTGCATCAACTGCAAGCTCGCCGCCCTCAAATTCCCATAAGTACCTATCCCACTGCAAGTCAGCCTCATTAAGCAGCTTAATTGCTCGGCTGTAAACAGACACACCTAAGGGACTGTCACTTTCTATGTGATTTGCAAATGGGACTTTCCAAAATGCAAAAAGAGGACGGTCAACATCATTAATAACTATGTATGGGTCAATACCTGTCCACATATCGCTGCCAAGATTTTCAGGATTTATTTCCGCTCCGATGTTATCGGGACTTGACGAAACAAAAAAATGACTTTCAATCGTGTGTGATTTGCTTTCGTAACTGTAAGTCTGCTTTTCGACTCTTGTGTAATAGTTTTTGCCTTTTACTTCTTGATTAAAAAACACGGCAGCGGTAATTATACCGTTGCTGTAATTAAGAGGGATAAACTTGTCCTGCGTGACGCAATCGGGGAGGATTACACCGTTTCTAACATACGGTTTAAACATTATACCGCCCACAGCACAACCTGCCTCAAGCCTTACCCTGAGCTGTTCAAGCAATCTTTCGTACTGTTCCTGCAAATAATCCGCACGTTCTGAACCTGTTATTTTGCTCTCAAACTCTATCATAATCAATCGAGCAAATTCAGATGCTATCGTTGCACCGAGGTTAAGTGTCTTGTTGTGGCAATCTTTGCTCCAAGACGGCTCATCGGCATATATTTCAAGCCATACTTCCATAGCCTCTTCCATATTATCAAATTGATAATTGTTCGTAGCGTTTTCGGGGTCAAGTTTGTTTACGATACTCCTCAGCCAACTTAAAAAAACATATTTAGCACGCCTTTTCAACTGCTCACCTCCTTGTATTTAAACTCACGCTTTAGGACTGTATAAGCAAAATAGCGTATATCGTCCATTGCGTGGTCATTTTCCTTAACTACTTTGTCAACCTCGGCTTTATCGTCCCAGCGGTACATTCCAAACTCCTCTTGTGATGCCTTGCACTTAACGCCGATTTTAATTCTGCCGTCATTGAGCATTTGGCTCGTGGTTCGGATGCCGTTTATAACATCATTTTTCGCCGACTTAACAAAAAACTTGCCATGCTTTTTGATTGTAGCTTTAAATGATGCGGCGGACGGGTCAATTATCACACGCTCTATATAGCGGTCACCTGCGAGCTTATCAAGCTCTGCATAATGCTCTTCATCGGTGCGTTGATAGCCTTCCTTGCGACTGTTGTAGTAGTATTCATCCACTCTAATAGCCTCGTTGTCAGTTACGCACCACAGTCCCATAGAGCAAGGGTTAATAGTACCATAATCCATTGAGATGTACCACCGACCGACAAGCTTATCGGGGTTGCCGTCCCACAGCTTATCCTTAATATGGTCATTGTAATCTTGGTAAACAAGACCCTCGGCAATAACCCACTCACCAAGGATAAAGCGGCGGTAAAATGTACCTTGATAAAGACTGTAATACCGCTGTTTCACCTTATCGGATAATGATAGGTTATCGTCCATTAAGAATTTAAGCCGCAAAGCGTGCTTATTCTCAGCCTTTAAAACCCATTCCTGATAAAACCAGTGATTAGGATTATCGGGGTTGCAGTTAAACCAAAATCTTGCACCCTCAACCGAGCAACGAGCAAGAGCTTGTTCAACAAAAGAGTGGGGCATAAGTGCAACCTCATCCAAGAGTACTCCTGCAAGTGTCACACCCTGAATTAAGTCCTGTGAGCTTTCGTCCTTACCTCCGAAAATGTAAAAAGTGTTTGTCTTTCCTTTTTTACTGACTATCAGTGAGTTTTCCGAGCGTTTGTCCTTGATGTCATAGCGGTGCTTCAGCATATTGATAAGCGGCTTAATAACATTTCGGCGGCAAGAGCGTACAGTCTTACCGCAGATTGCAAAGTTACAGTCAGAGAAGGTATCCATTGCCCATATCAGAAAGGATATGCTCATACTGACCGTCTTACCGGAACGGACAGAGCCGTCTGCTATGATTGCATCGTATTTATCCTTAATTCCGTCAACCTTCCACCAGGAGAGGACTTTTAGCTGCTTTTTGGAAAAAGGTTTAAATTTCATCAGCAAAAGCCTCCTTGCCTGCGCTTGAAAGTGCTTCAATCAATCCGTCGTCAACGCTGACAACAGTTTCAGGCTTGAAGTATTCGGCATACAGCTTGATAGCCTGGGTGTCACCGCTTTGGCATTTCTTTATCAGTGCTTCACGGATTGCCGTCAGTTCATCGTTTTCATACTTAGCTATAAGAGCATTTAACTTTTTACGGAAGTCTTTAGATTTGACTACTCCATAGGAGAGAGCCAAATCCTTTAAGTCCTCGACTATATTAAATTCCTGCTTTGTATTTGTATCTTTAAGTAATTGTTCAAGTTTTGACAGCTTATCCATTCGCACTCACCTCCAAAATAAAAACACCCATTAAAGGGTGCTTAAAATAAGTTTAAATACCGTTTTATGCAAGCTTCGCCATCCGCTAACTTTGATGTTATCGGTGCCAAGTGTATAACAACCATTCATCAAGCGAAGACGAATCAATCCGCTGTCTGCTCCGGCATTTGTTCTGTATCTTCTATAAAAGATACTTTTATTTCTTTTTCTTCTCCGGCAACAGTAACCTTGACTGTTGCTTTCTTGTATCTGCGTTCAATTTTTACAATTTTATCTGCATAATCTGTTAAAAATCCGCTGACAACTTTATAACTGTTGTCGTCATTAAATTTTAAAACTGACGGTTCAGATAGCAAATCCGATAACTTGAGAACAAACTCTGATTCACTCTCGCTTAACGGAATAGGATTCTGACCTCCGCCAAGAATTTTAATTATTCCGCTTATGTTATTCATAGCGTAGTATTTTGCCCAGCTGTATCGCATAAACACAAAAACATAACCTGCAAAAACAATGTATGCTTTCTTAATCCATTTTCCGCTCTTGCGAATAATACGATTTTCAATAGGTACAGCCGTTGAAAAGCCTCGCTTTTCTAATGTTTTAGCAATGTCAAGTTCACTGTCTGTTCTGACATGTAGTACATACCATTCGTATTTTTCCATACTAAGCCTCCTTAGCTTGTTTTTTAAGCTTCGTAATCTCTTCCATAAGCTCATTGTACAAGCGAGGGTTACTTTTCTTGATAGTTTCATAAAGCAAGCTCTGATTTTCCTCAAGTGCAATCTGCTTGTCTGACTTGACATCAATGTCTGTTTTGCGTTTGTAAGCAACTGCTCTTGCAAGTGCGGTTGCCTGCCTCAAGAGGTCATCAGCCGACACATCATCAAACTGACCTTCATCAAGTTTTGCAATAGCGTCAAACACTTTTTGTGATGCCATCCTTAAAATAGCCTCTGCCGGGTCAAGTTCGGGATAACGCTCCGTTTCTGTGAGTATCATCCTAAAGTTTTCCTGTGCAATTCTTAGTTGCTGTGCGTTAGCCAAAAATCTTGATGCGTAACGACTGACCGCCGCCTGTGACAGCTGTTCGCCGTTCTCGGCAAGATATGATACGATTTCTCTGTAAG
>OQWI01000199.1_pt1 | contig 28581 bp, 34 predicted proteins | sample 1691551 | NCBI WGS metagenome assembly OQWI01 (sample SAMN03418259, study PRJEB22391) | human gut metagenome | biome: human-gut; feature: organic feature; material: feces | host: Homo sapiens | place: Tanzania | collected 2013-01
GTAGACAGGAAACTTTAATTGAAGTCGAGAATTTACAAGTAACCGTCATCAAAGAGCCAGACGCACAGACGCAGAGCCGATGAACTTGTGAGAGATAAACTCACAGTTCATCGGCTCTTTATAAATTTGACTATGCGTTTTTATTGCAGCTTTCAAGCAAACGATTTGTTCCTGTTATTTCCGCATCTACTAAGTCAATCATTCGTTTTACATTTGCGGAATGAGTAGCAGAAACCTCATTTTCCCATAATGGATTAACTTGCTTTTCAATTCCTGTACGGTATTTTTGCAGAACTGTAAGGCGTTCCTGCAAAAGCTTCTGCTGTTCCTCTGGCGTAAATGTATTCAAGAAAAATGCGGCAATAGAAAAGATATTTGTATCATAATTAAATTGTAGAATAGATGCCTTTAATGTAGATATAAACTCGTCTTTCCCTTTTTCAGAAAGATTATAAACGGTACGGTCTGGCATATTTCCGACTTTCTCGGCTGTGCCTATTATGTATTCCTTTTTTTCAAGGGTTTTCAGCGTAGAATATACGGTTGAATCAGCGATATTAAACCACCATTTTACATTCATATAGTTTAAGAGCTTAATTATCTCATATGCGTTAAGAGGTTTTTCATAAATAAGACCTAAAAGCATAGTGGCAGGTTTTGATAACATACAGTTTCCTCCTTGACACCCTGTTGTATTTGCAGTACTATATATATAAAGTAGTCTTTATAAGCACTACTATTGTATCACAGTCAAGTTGAAAATGGAATACCCAAAAAGGAGGTTTTTTCATGCCACAGCTTAATAAAGGCGGTAAATTTGTATTTGGTCTTTCTGTTATACGCTCAGATTTAACAATCCATATTCCGCCACAAGCATTGTTGGAGTACGATACAACACGAGATGGAAAAGTTATTATCTTTACAGGAAGCAAAATAACAGGAGGTTTTTGTGTTACTACATATTCGTTGCTGTCAAACTCAAAATTAAAGCATATTTTAGAGGATTGTCCTGCATTAAGGGATTGTTTGCTTTCAGAGGGAGAGTTTATTCAATATAAAGGGCGTAAATATGCTTGGCTCGATATTGATAAAAATGGTGTGATTAAATTGCCGCACAGTACCTTGGCGGTCTTAGACCTACAATCTGGAATGGAATTGTTAGCCATTCGCAGTAGTGATATTGCATTTACGATGGGTGCAAAAGGACCGCTTCTTCAAAAAGCCCATAACTTTCAAGGTAGTATAGAGCAATATTAGGAGAACAATGAAATGAGAAACATAGCAGGCAATCGGGTTTTTAATATGATTTTGTTATTCACAATTATAGGGGAGTTTATTGTTCCGTGGATACTGGAACGATTTTATTCTGAATATAATGGCAAGATAATGGTTATGAGTGTTTTAGGTAGTCCGCAAAGTCCTGTCCGACTTGTTTATAATATATGGCTTATCTGGCTTGGCGGTTTCTTAGCATATACAGCAGGTGTATACTTTTTGTCATTAAGAGCAAAGTTTCCTGTTCTGGCGGTTTTCATGCTTCTTTCGATTGGAATTTTTGCTGTTGGTGCAGGACTTATTTCTGGATTTTTTAGTGTGAACGAGAGCAAAGACATAGTTACTACAGCCTCAAAGATACATGGGATAGGTGCTGCAATCGGGTTTATGGCTTTACTGCTTTTCCCGTTACTAAATGGAATTGTAGCTTTTAAGCAAAACGGCATGGTTGAGGGCATAATTAGTATAAGTTCATTTGTTTTATCGCTTATTTTCTTTGCCTGTTTTGTTATGGGAGATAAGGAGCAATTTCAAAATACCCTTTTGAAGTATGAGGGATTATGGGAACGCCTTACTTTGTTTTGTATGTATATTCCGTTTGTTTATAAGTCGATGAGCAGCTTGTTCTTTTAGAACAATAGCGAGGTGTTGAAATGGCAAAAATAGAATGGATACTCTGTCCTGTTTGTGGCAATAAAACTCGTAATCAAATCAGAGAAGATACGGTTCTTTTGAATTTTCCCCTATACTGTCCGAAGTGTAAACAAGAAACATTGATTGAAGCAAAAAAACTTCAAGTAACGGTCATTGAAGATATTGATAAAAAGCGAGATGATAAGGAAAGGTAAAAACAACGCTTATGGATGAAAAATTATATCGTGAACTCGGTCAACTGACAAAAGATAAAACTATTTGGAAACAAAATATCCCCTATGTAGCTTCTTTACTTAAAAATCAATCTCCTAAAATAACGGCTAAAGCAATGTGGTTGCTTGGAGAGATGGGATTGATATATCCGCAGGAAATCGCACCATATACAAAAGAAATTGCTTCTTTTATCGTTTCGGAAAATGACTTATTAAGAGAGCGTACTGCTAATGCTTTAGGACGAATTGGCAGAGCAGATTACAAACTTGTTGCCCCTTATTTTAAGGAACTATTTATCTTGGCAGGAGATAAAAGCTCTAATGTACGGTTGAGTTTTATATGGGCTTCTGAAAACATTGCAACAAATACACCAACGGTGTATGAAGATTGTTTGCCAATATTTGCAGAGCTTCTTAACGATGAAAACGAAAGAGTCCGAATAGAAGCACCAGAGATGTTTCGGGTGTTAGGAAAACGAACGCCTGAGCTTGTGCGACCATATTTAGAAAAATTAGAATATATAGCAACGCACGATGAGGTTAGTGTAGTTCGTATTCACGCCAAAGGGGCAATTAGAGCTATATTATCTAAAACCATCAAAGAGCCAGACGCTAAGACGCAGAATAAACAAGTGAGATAACTCATAGCTCATTGGCTCTTTCATTTCTGGCTATTCGGCTTAATTACAGTTTTCATGCTTCTACTTTACTGCCCGAAGTGCAAGCAGGAAATATTGATTGAAGTAAAAACAGTCGTGGAAAATCCAGACAAGTAAACTATTGTATGAAATGGAGAAAACAGTATGGACTACAAGGAAACACATATAAGCTTTTTATATGACGATTTAGTTAAAGAATATGGAAATGAACAGGGGAAACAGCTTTATGCCTTAATGTGCAAAAAATTTGCTTATCTATGTGAGAAAGAGATGAAATCTGAAAATAATGAAATAAATGAGCATGTTTTTCAAAGGATGTTGCCAACGATAAGTATGTATTTAACCCTTATAGAAAATGATTTTACGCAAGAAGAAGCACTTATGATAGCTCATAAGGAAATACAGCATCATGCACGCAATATGGCAGAAGAAAATGCCAAGCTTAAAAAAATGCCCTTTACATACGGCTTATTTAAGATGTTTGCAAAATCACATATGAAGAAAAAGTATCCAATAGAAGGATTTACTGTAGAATGGAAAAGAAATGATAGTAATGAAATCCATTTTGATATAGCTCGTTGCCTTTACAGAGATATGTGTGAAAAATATTGTTGTCCCGAACTATGTACAGTTTTTTGTCAGAGTGATATAACTGCCTTTTCTGGATATGAACCTAAAATTAGATTTGAACGAGCAGGGACACTCGGAGAAGGTGCTGACTGCTGTGATTTTCATTTTATCCACGGAAGTCACTAAACACATAATCAATTACAATCATCAAAGAGCCAGACGCTAAGACGCAGAGCCGATGAACTTGTGAGGAAACTCACCATAGATCATCGGCTCTTTTATTTTCAATAAATTTGGCAGCACAGCCCACCAAATAAAAAAAACGGTGCTTTGGTGGGCAGTATAAACACGCCCAGACGAAAATTCAACTTCCCTCCGAACCCGTTTTCGAGTTTGGAGGAATTTTTTTATGCGATGGTCGAATATGACCGCAATGCTGCTCATCAGAAGCAGCTACTATTTACGGAGTGTCACAGTGGAGTGAAGATTATCTTTTAGAAAAAATCATCACTCACTCGTGGCACTCTTACATTTTACAAGTAGAGATTACATCTCTTGATTATAGATATGCTTACGCTTATTGCCGTAGAGGTCTTAGTACCTTTGCGGCTTTTTGTTTGTCGAAAAATGTCTTAACACAGAACAAGGCTACTTCTTGCGTTGGTTGTCGTTCTCCGCCTGCCAATCTGGATTTTCAAAAAAATTCAGATTGGAGGAAACAATATGGCATACAACAAAGCCAAAGAAGAAAAGAAATGGCGGCTCTGGAAAGAAGCCGAGGAAAAGCAGTTGCGAAACTTAGGTGTTAATGAGGACGATATAGAAAAACTCCGTATTCACGATTGGGCGATTTTTAATTCCGACAGACGGTATTATCAGCGAGTGCAGGAAACAGGTACATATCTTGATGAACTTGCCGAAGATACTACGCAACCCGAAGTGAAAACGGTTGAGGATTTTCTGGACAGCATTGAAAATCAATGCCTATATCAAATCTTGATTAAGGTAGACAGGCTTACATTGCAGATTGCTTTGATGAAGATACAAGGATATTCAACCCGTGAAATTGCGGTGTGTTTGAATATTACTGAAAAAGCTGTTTACAGACGAATGGACAGGCTCAAAGAAAAATTAAAAAAGTTTTTTGAGTAGAGGGGAAAATCGAATATTCCCACGGGCTACAGGGTGAGAGGACAAAAACCTCTTACCCTGTTTTCCTTTGTGTGGCGAAAACGGGGGGCGTTCCTTGACAAGTGAATACCCATTCGCCAAATACTTTCTCTTTGTGATTGTGATGAGCATAAGCGTGTGCAGCGGTACGCCAAGACCTGCCGACAGGCAGCGAGCGATTGAAAGGTGGTGAGCCAATCTTACCGACTCAAAAAATCGGGTAGCTCCCGATTTCGCCATAACCCACAAAGAGGATAATGATACTCCCGTCCAGTCACAGTCCGAGCGTGATAAAACCGTCGCAGGCAACGAGGGCGGCTCTGTCAGACCGACAGTTGGGGTGGAACTCCCGTGGTGTCAGTTCGCTGCTGACCGTTTGGCGACTTCCCATAGCATTTCGGGGTGTCGAGGACAAATTGAAATGCTCCTATCATATTCAGCCAAACGAAAGGCGGTCATAAGAACAGAGATTTTGTTTATACTCTCCCGACCTTAAATACTTCCTTTTGTTTGGCTGCCTACATAGGCAGAACATACCTGCCTAAATAAATCTGGGAGGTCAAACATAATGGAAAGAAAAATCAAGCGTGGAGATATTTACTACGCAAATCTAAATCCCGTTATCGGCTCGGAGCAAGGCGGAACAAGACCTGTACTTATCATTTCAAACGATGTCGGCAATAAGTATAGCCCTACGGTCATTGTCGCACCCATCACAAGCCGAATACACACTAAAGCAAAATTACCGACACACACTTTAATCAATGATTTTGAAGGTTTGGATAAGAACTCAATCATTTTGCTTGAACAGGTAAGAACGATTGATAAGCAGCGACTAAAGCAGTATTTGGGAATGATACCAGACAATATAGTGGAAAGGGTTGATAAGGCTCTTGCCATTAGTGTTGCATTGGAGAAAACGAAGGCAACAGATGTGTAAAAGGGACGAGAACGATAAATTTGCACATTGGTAAAAATGCGGCTGTATTTCTATAATTTAGAGTACAGCCGCTTGTTTTATAGCGGAGGTACTCATTATGGGAAATGAAAACTATATCCAAAATTCAGAATTGCAAAATGAACAGATGAAAGATGAAAATGAAGTATTTAATTCATTTATCAATGTTATGGTGCAGATAGTTGAAAAATACGGAAAGACAGTTTTGCAAGAATTGGATTGTGCTGCGTAAGCTACGCAGCCTTACATATCACATTTCCCTATAAAATTATGGAGGTGGTACGATGAACAGAGAAGGAAAGAAATGTGTCCTGTATCCGAGAGTAAGTACCGAGATGCAGGTAGACGGATACAGTCTTGAAGGACAAAAAAACGGATTAAAACGATTTGCTGACCGAGAAGAAATGGAAATTGTCGGTATCTATGAGGATGCAGGTAAATCAGGAAAATCTATTGAGGGACGACCTGCATTTAAGAAAATGCTTTCCGATATAAAAAACGGATTGGAGATAGATTATATTCTGGTTTATAAACTTTCTCGTTTCGGAAGAAATGCAGCGGATATTCTAAATTCATTAGAGTTTGTACAATCTTATGGAATAAATCTTATTTGTATCGAAGAAGGAATTGACTCCTCACAGACAAGTGGAAAACTTTTAATCTCTGTTTTGTCTGCGGTTGCAGAAATAGAAAGAGAAAATATCATAGAACAGACAATGAATGGACGGAGAGAAAAAGCACGACAAGGTGGGTGGAATGGTGGATTTGCACCATACGGATATTATCTGAAAGACAATCAGCTCTTGATAGAAGAAACGGAAGCTGAAGCAATCAGAATTATATTTGATAAATTTGCTAATTCTGACATAGGACTTGGCGGAGTAGCAAAATATCTTAATCTTCAAGGTATAAAGAAGATACCCCGTCAGAATGGCACATTGGAAACTTGGAGCAGTCATTTTATACGGTTGATATTAGACAATCCTGTTTATTGTGGAAAGATTGCTTATGGCAGAAGAACACGAGAAAAGGTAAAAGGTACAAAAAATGAATATAAGCAGGTTCATGCAGAGGATTACATTCTGGAAGATGGACAACATGAAGGAATTATCAGCGAGGAATTGTGGCAAAAGGTTCACGCAAAGCGTATGGCAACAGGAATTAAACAGCCATCCAAAATCGGTAAGGATAGGTCACACCTTTTGACGGGGATATTAAAGTGTCCCCTTTGTGGAAGTTCAATGTATACGAACAAACACGCTTGGACAAATAAAGACGGCACATACAAAGAGGTTTACTATTATATTTGTGGTAGAAATAAGCAGGAGCGAGGACATCATTGTGATTATAAAGCATCGCTAAGAAAAACAGATATTGAGCCACTTGTAATTGAAGCTGTTAAGGAATTGGTAAGCGATAAGTATTTTGCAAAAGAGATTGAAAAGCGTGTTGGCGTACAGACCGATACAACAGCTATTGATAAGGAACTTGCCAATTACGAGAGTAAGCTGAAAGAAGTAGATTTGAATAAAGCCCGTCTGGAACGAGAGATTGATAATCTGCCTATTGATGCTCGTTTCAGAGAAAGGAAAATCCACGACATGACTTTAAGACTTGATGCCTTGTATGATACGATTGTAGAGTTGGAAGAACGGATTGAAGATGCAAAGCTGAGAAAAAGTTCTATCGAAATGGAAACAATCACTCTGGACAATATTTACAAGCTTATGCTGAATTTCGGAAAGCTCTATGATATAATAAGTGACGAGGAAAAGAAAAGCCTTATTACTTATCTTATAAAAGAAATTCAGATATATCCAAATGGGGAGTCAGAGCAGCCTTTGAAGTCGATAGAGTTTAATTTCCCAATATATCGGGATGGTCAAGAGGTAAGGCGGCTCTTGTGGGAAAAAGGTAATACCGTTGAGACGGTAGTGCAGTTGGAAAAAGTAAAATAAGGAGAAAAAAGAAATGTGGATAATTATATTTTTGATTGTAATAATAGCGATTCCATTTGCTATTGAAAGCCAGTATAAAAAGTTGGAAGAGACAGCACTAAATGAATTAGGTTTTTTATATTGGGATGTTGTTTGCAAATATGATGAAATAGTGATTGTAAAAAGTCGTCAAGCTTTACAAAAATACGATAAACTTAAATATTTTAAAGAAGATAAAGACAGGCTTGAAAAAGCTGAAAAAAACATCGAAAAAAAGAATAAGGTTTCAAAACAACTAAGGGAGTTTCTTGTAAATAATACTTTGAAATCTCAAATTCAATACAAACGCTTGGAAAAGAAAATTGATACTGTGATAAACAATGCGGACGCATATAGAGTTTTAGTAAAGTATATAACATCCGCAGGAAACAATTTGGATTCAAAAGAGATATCTATACGCAAGGCGGATATTGATAGATTTAAAAATAATCCGTCTTTACTTATGGGTAAAGGTGAATATAACAAATATCTCAAAGAACAACAAAAAGAAGCGTTAGATAAGAAACAGCATAATTATTATGATAAAGTAAATAAAATAGTAGATTGTGCCAATGAAAATAGGGATTCCTTAATAATAAGCGGAAGCCGTAATGAGATGGATAGACTAATCAATCAATTGTTTGACAGAACAGTTAATAGTATAAAGAAAGTTAAAACAATAGATAGTGAAGAATGGAATGTTATAGGAGATTTTATTGCAAGAATTGAAAAAGATATAGAAAAAATAGTTGATGAAAATCAGAAAATTTTAGAATATTATGAGTCGTCAGATTTTGAAAAAATTAAGAGCACTTGCGAAGCTTTAATGAGTACACAAAGAGAGTTCAACGAGTACATTAACGAAAAAGTTCAGTCGATTTCAACGCTTTTTGGAACAAGAGTAACACGCAACGAAACCGAGAACGAAGATGTTAATAATTATATTCGCCCATACAAAAAAAGTATCACTCCATTTACGGCAGAAGTATCGTCAACTGTATTTGCAAGTGCAGAAAACAGCCCATTGGAATATGTTTTAAAGTATTTTTATCCGAATAAAAGTGAATATCCTGAGCAAATACAGAAATTATATCAACTTGTAGAAGAACTTGAAACATTAAAAGACGCAAAGCAAATTATTGAAAACTACAAAAAAGAGTATCAAAAGTATCTCACGGATGTGCCAGATTATGTTATGAATAATGACGAGTCCGGCTTTTATACAAGATTAGGATTTGCTAATATTGATGAAAATGTCTTGACGGTTGAATATAAGTTTTCCTATACATCTAATGGAGGAATGGCACAAAGATCATTTACAGTGCCAATGACAGAGGAGACAATAGTCGATCTTATCAAGTTATTCGAAAGTAAACTGACAGCAAGTGCTTTTGCAAAAGAGCAAAGAAACTTAATGACAAAGAAATTACGTGAGCAGATTAAAAAACGTGACAATTTCACTTGTTGTACATGCGGTAATTCAACATATAACGAGCCTAATTTGTTGTTGGAAATAGATCATATTATTCCGGTAGCTAAAGGTGGTTGCACAACTGAAGACAACTTACAAACTTTATGTTGGAAATGCAATCGTGCCAAAAGCGATAAAATAGTTGAATTAAACAATTAATTCTTTTGGTGAAATAAGGAGGGAATATATGACGAAAAAATCGATTGGGAAAATCTCTAAAAGCAAGCATATCTCACTTCAAGTGGGGAATAGTTATAAAAAAGGAGAAATTTTATGTTAAAGCATATTGTAATGTGGAAATTTACCGACGGTTGCGGTAACACAAAAGACGAAAACGTTGAAATTGCAAGAAGCGGTCTTGAGGCGTTGCCCGAGAGCGTTCCCACACTCAAGAAAATCACATTTATTAAAAATGCGGTCGAGTGCGACAGGAATTTTGATGCGTTGCTTATCGTTGAAACCGAAAACGAAGCGGATTTAGAGGCTTACAAGGTTCATCCCGAGCATCAAAAAGTTGCGAAGTTTATAAAAGAGGTAACCGTCAACAGAGGTGCGGTTGATTTCTACGATTGATTAAATTTTAAGGCAAAAAGAAACGGCAGACACAAGTCTGCCGTTTTTCTGTGTTTGTGATTATTCAAAGAATTTCTCAAAGAATGATTTTTCTTCGGGCTCATCTTTTTTGAGAAGCTCCTTTGCGTGCTCGGGATTGGTTTTCAACATCTCGAACAAGGATTCGTCTGCTTCATCGTCAGCCTTTTTAGTCTGATAAAGACCTGCGCCTATCCAGCCTGCGATACAAATTGCGAGAACAAGGATAGCAGGAAGCGGAAGCGGATTACGTCTTGCAACATCTGCCGCAAATGACGGAAGTGCGCTTGCAAATGCGAGAGCAGCCGAGAGTGTGGCAGCCTTAAATATTTTGATAGCTTTTTTCATCTTAAATCCCCCAGATTTATTTTAATATGTTAAGCGTTAAGCTTGAGTGCGTATTTCTTCCAATTCGTTTGCGATATATTCGTCCATTGTGGGCTGTGAGCTCAATTGCTTTTTGAAGCTCTTGCTTGCGGCCACGCTTATTACGACATTCGCAAGGAAAAGCGCAGCTCCTATCGCATAGCCCCACCAAATGACATTGCCCGAGAAAACATCGATGCTGTTTGACATAGCGTTTGTAACCGATATTGAAAGGAGCACAGCCGAAGCAATCCAGCCTGCCGTTGCGACAACGTTAAGGAATATGTTAAATCCTGCCTTGAGTGATGCCGCTGCGATAAGCACAACCAAGAAATTGAGAACGCCTGCTAAGACCGCAACGAATGCGAAAACGATTGCGAGCATTAAGAACTTAAAGGTTGAGCCGAGAGCCGTTGCGCTCATAAGCTGAAAGCCGCCCATAAAATCGAGCTTTGTTATGTAATTCAAAATGAGCGTCAGGAATGAAACCGTCGAGGTGTCCTCGTAGAACGGGAGCGAAAGCGATACCTTCATAAGCGGCACTACAAGACCTACCAACGGAAGAAGCGTTGCTACAAGTCTGATTATCCTGAACGGACTTCCGACTGTTGCGCTTTTGAAATTGCTGAGCCTGTAATGGAGCTTTGCGAAGGAGGTTTCAGCCTTGTCGGCGTCCTCCTCAAGTCTTGCCTCCCAATTATAGTTAGGGATGTTTGTGCCGCAGCTCTTACACTCGGCACGGAATTCATACCATTTGAGCTTTTTGCCGCAATTAGGACATTTTGCCATATAAAATCCACCTTTGAAAAATTTATTTTTTCTTAAATCTTATTACATTCCATGAAAACGGTTTTATGTGAATATCACAAACTCTGCCGTCGGTTGTGGGCACGGGAGCGAGTGAGGGCTTAACCGGTGTCGAAACAAAATTATTTCCGTCAAGAGCGCCAAAGCCTGCCATTTCGATATGCTCAACAGCCTCAAAGCCGTCAAGGTCAAGCATATTTACAGACAAGGTGTAATCCTCACTCTTGCATCTGTTGACCGCAAAGACGGTAAGCTCCGTTTCGTCGTCGTTTACGGTGGCGATACAATCCATATCGGGAACGTCCGTAAACTCTTTGGAGTCGTGCTTATCGCAGGTTACATTTGAAAGAAGCACGGAGCCTCTTGCGTAATTTGAAAGGTGCATAAAGGGGTAGAAGATTGTCTGCTCGAAAATGCCGCCGTTATTTTCCGTCATAATCGGAGCGATAACGTTTACAAGCTGTGCGAGGCAGGCAATTTTAACTCTGTCTGCGTGCTTTAAGAGAGTCATAAGCATAAGAGCGACAAGAAGTGCGTCCTCAAAATTGTAGTAATCCTCAAGCTGATGCGGTGCAACCGACCATCTTTCAACATAATCGCCGTTGGAATGATACCAAACGTTCCATTCGTCAAATGAGAGGTTGACCTGCTTTTTAGAGTGCTTTTTGCCCTTTACGGTGTCGCAAATGCAAATGACCGTTTTTATAAATTCGTCCATTGCCATACTTTTGGCAAGGAAGCTGTCGGTGTCGCCCGTCTTATTGTCGTAGTATTGATGGAGCGAAACGTAGTCAACCTTATCATATGCAAGGTCAAGGGTTTGAAGCTCCCAATCGCCAAAGGTTTTCATATTGAGGTTTGAGCTGCCGCTTAAAACAAGCTCAATATCGGGGTCAACCCATTTCATAACCTTTGCGGACTCCGAGGCAATTCTGCCGTATTCGTATGCGGTCTTGTGACCTATCTGCCAATCGCCGTCCATCTCGTTTCCGAGACACCAAAGCTTTATGTTGTGCGGCTCTTTAACGCCGTGCTTAATTCTCAAATCGCTGTAATACGAACCGCTTTTATGGTTGCAGTATTCGACAAGATTTCTTGCTTCCTCGGGACCTCTCAAGCCGAGATTTACAGCCATCATACAGGTTGTGTCGGCTTTTTTGCACCATTTCATAAATTCGTTGGTGCCAAAGCTGTTCGGCTCTGTAACGCCCCAAGCGAGCTCAAGACGTTTAGGTCTTTCCTCGACAGGGCCAACGCCGTCCTCCCAATTATATCCCGAAACAAAGTTGCCGCCGGGATAGCGTACAATCGGAACGTTAAGCTTGCGAACCTCGTCGATAACATCCTTACGGAAGCCGTCCTCGTCGGCGGTTGCGTGCGTGGGTTCGTAAATTCCGCCGTAAACTGCTCTGCCGAGATGCTCAATAAACGAGCCGTAAATTCTCGGGTCGATTTTTCCTACCTTGAATTCGTTTACTACGGATAATTTAGCTTTCTTCATAGTGAGCCACCTTTATTATTTTAGCATATTAAAATGCTGTTTTCAATATTTTTTACTTGCTCTTTGCTGTCGGAGCTTCGGTTGTGGTTTCTGCCTTATTGTAAATGAAATCGTGAAGAATGTCACGGTTTTTCTCAAGATTTATTACCAAAACGTCCTCGCCGTTTTTCCTTTCGCTCTTGTATGTTTTGTTTGCGGGGATTTGCTGCTGAGCGATCGTGTAGGACATGTACTTCGGAGCGTTCATACCAAGCGCCATAAGCTCGTCCGAGGTAAGATTTGTTTTAATCATAGGCATAATATCGCCGAGCATACCGATAACCTCGGCGGGATTTGCCACCGCTTTTTCGAAAATTGCGGTTATAACCTTTCTCTGCCTTTGAGTTCTCATAAGGTCGCTGTCAAGGTAACGAATTCTTGAATACCAAAGAGCCTGCGCACCCGTAAGATGAACGGCGTCTCCGCTTTTGATTTCCTCGGGGAACGCACTTGCCTCAACGCTTGTCATATGGTCCTTGCTGTTGATGTACTTGGCTTCCTTTTCGGTAATTGCCACGTCAATTCCGCCGAGCGAGTCGATAATCGTCGTAAACATATCGAAGTTTACAAACATATAGTTGTCGATTTTGATTTTATAGTTGTATTCGAGAGTATCAACAAGCAGCTGTGTTCCGCCCTTTCGCTGTGCGGCATTGAGCTTTTTCCACTTGTAGCTGGGAATGTCAATGTAGGTGTCACGAAGGAAGGAGGTAAGCTTTATCTGGTTGTTTCTTGTGTCAATCGAAACAAGCATCATTGTATCCGAGCGAGTCTTTTCTGCGTCCTCGCCCTCTCTTGCGTCAACTCCGATAAGAAGAATGTTGCGTACTGCGTCGTCATGCTTTAATTCGGAGGCTGAAATGTACTTGTTTTCCTCAAGCGGAGAATAATCAACCTTTTTGGTGAGCGATTTTGCGTAGCCGAGACCTGCGCCTGCCGCACCGCCGACAGCAATAAGCAAAACAAGAAGGATTATAAGAGCGATTTTCCAGCCCGACAGCTTTTTCTTTTTGCCGTCACGGGTTTTCTTCTCACGGGGTTGCTTGCCCGAAGAAATATCCCCGTCGATTACGTCGTCGGATATTCTCTGCTGCGAAACACGCCTTGCCTTTTCCTGCGATGCCTTTGAGTAATTATAGCTGTAAGGCTTTTTCTCCACAGGTGCGGTGGGCATTTTAGATGCGGATTGCTCATCGACGAAATACTCGTCTGTGAAATCCCTGTGATGCCCGTTTTCTGCGTTATCGTCTCCGCTGAATATATCTTCGAATTCATCTTCAAAAGAATTGCTTTTTATCTCGTTTTTTTCGTCCTCCGAGGAGCTCATAACATCATCGAAAGCGTCGTCGTTAAACTTAAAGTCCTTAGGATTCATTTTTATATCTCCCGTTAATAAATTTAATAATTCTTCAATTTACTATTCTAACTTATTTGACCGTTTTTCACAATATATTTTTGTAAAAAAGTTGCAAATTTTTATAAAACATATTATATAAAGAAAAATATCTTGAATCGGCACTGAAAACCATGTATAATTATAGTTAGATTTTTCTAAGGAGCATTGTATGCTGGGTAAATATGTCAGAGTAAGGGTCGAAAGACCTATGGGCTGGCACGATGTTGAAACCGGCACTGTTTACAGGCTCAATTACGGAAGCGTGGAAAGCGGGCTTGACCCGAGGTCGCCTGTCAAGGGCGCATACATTATGGGAGTAACGCATCCCGTTCGTAATTTTGAAGGCAGAGTTGTTGCCGTAATTAAATTGCCTGACAGACAGGGTATTTATATTGTCGTGTCGCCAAAGAGTAAAAAATATATCGTCAACGATATTAAACGTGCCGTCTCGTTTATGTATAAAGACGGCGAGTACACAATAGACTGCTTATATGAGCGTTCCTGCGGAGCAGTTGTTTTCAGATTTATAAACGGAGAACGCAGATTTCTGCTTATTAAGAACAAGCGGAGCTGCCATTGGGGCTTCCCGAAGGGTCACGTCGAAAAAGATGAGACCGACGAGGAGACCGCCAAGCGTGAGGTGCTGGAGGAAACGGGAATTCACATTAAAATATTCCCCGGCTTTAAGCATAAATCCGAGTACACGATAAGAGGCAGGATTGAAAAATCCGTGCTTATCTTCCTTGCGACAACCGATGACACACAAACAATCATTCAGCCCGAGGAGATTGAGGACTATATTTGGCTCGGGTACGATAATGCCATTTCGACGCTTAATTATCCGAACGACAAGGATATTTTGTCGCTCGCAAAAGCGTATATAACCAAGAATAATATTTAAGGAGAGAATTATGGCCGAAACACTCGCTCATTTTTTTGTCGATTTATTTCAGGACAAAATTCCGCCTGAGCTTACGATTTTTGTAATCTCGCTATTGCCTATTCTTGAGCTTCGCGGCGGTATGATTGCCGCAAGACTTCTCGGAGTCAGCTTTCTGAAGGCATTTGCCATTTGCTATGTCGGAAACATGCTTCCGATACCGTTTATTCTTCTTTTCATTAAAAAGATTTTTGAGCTTTTAAGGAAATATCCTTTCTTTGAAAAGATAATAACAAAGCTTGAGGCGAAAACCGAGAAAAACAAGGATAAGGTTTTAAGGTATAAGTCATGGGGCTTGCTTATCTTCGTTGCAATTCCGCTTCCGGGAACAGGAGGTTGGACGGGTGCGCTTATGGCGGCACTCCTCGATATTGACTTTAAGCGTGCTTTGCCGATAATCTCGCTCGGCGTGTTCATAGCAGGCTTGATTATGTCGCTTGTAACCTACGGAATTTTTTAATAAGCTTTATAAAAAAAGAAAACCACCGATACACTCTTTGTGAGTATATCGGTGGTAATTTTTATTTGTTGATTATTTTTTTATGCCTCTTTTTTCAAGGAAAGCATAGATTCTGTCAGCCGGATCAAGGAGACTGCTGATTGACATATCGTGGTTAAGAGTGTCGATAATGTAAGCGACGTACTTTGACATATCAACCTCACAGTACCAATCACGCTTTAACAATTCGGGAGTTCTGTAAACAAGGTTTGTTGTGAACACCTTGTCGATAAGTCCCTTCTCATAGAACTCGTCAAATCTGTCAAGACCCTCACAGAAAAGACCGAATGCCGAGAAAATGAAAATCCTCTTTGCACCGAGCTCTTTAAGCTTTGTGGCTACCTCAAGCATTGACTCGCCCGAGGAAATCATATCGTCAACAATCATAACGTCCTTGCCCTCAACGTTAGTGCCGAGGAATTCATGAGCTACAATCGGGTTTCTGCCGTTGACAACCTTTGAGTAATCTCTGCGCTTGTAGAACATACCGAGGTCAAGACCGAGTACGGTTGAATAATAAATACATCTTCCCATACCGCCCTCGTCGGGAGAGATAACCATCATATGGTCGTTGTCAAGGTTAAGATCCTCAACGCTGTTAGCAAGAGATTTAATCATTTGATAAACAGGCTGAACGTTCTCAAAGCCCTTAAGCGGAATAGCGTTCTGAACTCTGGGGTCGTGAGCGTCAAAGGTAATGATGTTGTCAACGCCCATAGTGTTGCAAAGCTCCTGAAGAGCAAGTGCGCAGTCAAGAGACTCTCTTGTTGAACGCTTATGCTGTCTGCCCTCGTAAAGCATGGGCATAATTACAGTAATTCTGTGAGCCTTACCGCCGATAGCGGAAATAGCTCTTTTAAGGTTTGCGTAGTGCTCGTCGGGGCTCATGGGAACCTCGTGGCCGTAGATTTTGTAGGTCAAGCCGTAGTTGAACATATCGGCAACAATGAAAATGTCATAGCCTCTTACCGACTCAAAAAGTGTACCCTTACCTTCGCCTGTTCCGAAACGGGGGAACGAAGCGTTGATGATGTAGGAGTCCTTTTCATAGCCTGCGAAAGCAATGCTGTTCTTGTGCTCCGACTGCTTCTGAGCACGCCATTTAACAATGTAGCGGTCAATTTTGTCTGCGAGCTCCTCACAGCCTGGCAATGCGATTATGCCTAAAGGTCCGTAAGGTATGTTGGTGAATTCTTCTGTGTAATCGGGCATTTTAATATCCTCCTGAAATGCGGCGTTTTTTATCAATTATATTTTACTATATTTCGACAAAATATTAAAGTCTTTTTAGCTATTCTTTTTTAATTCAGTCAAATGCATAATCAACAGTGATAACACAGAAAAGTCTTTCGTCTATTTTGCTTAACTTTTCACTTATTAAGCGTGTTATTTCTGCCGATGAACGCTTTTCGTCATAGGTTAAAACTACGTCAAAAATCAAATTCGTATGTGTAGTGCCGTCAACGACCCTGAAATCGTGTATCGAGAAATTCGGATTTATCTCCTTGACTGCGTTTTGAGTGATTTCACGAAGCTCGTTTATTCTCTCATCGTCCACCACAATCGGGTCAAGATGAATTGAAATGAGCATACCGTACTTTTTCTGAATTTCGCGCTCAATCAAATCAACGGTGTCATGGCTTTGCATTATATCGACGTCGGACGGAACCTCGGCGTGAGCAGAGGCGAAAAGCCTTGACGGACCGTAGTCGTGGATTATAAGGTCGTGAACGCCGACAATGCCGTCATAGGACATAATCTCGTTTTTAATCTCCTCGTAAAACTCCTTTTCGGGAGGCTGACCGAGAAGCGGAGCGAGCGTCTCCTTGACAAGCGAAATACCCGACCAAAGAATTAAGACTGATACGGCAGCGCCGAAATAGCCGTCGCAGTTGAAGCCTGTTTTGTGGGAAATAATCAGCGAAACAAGCGCAACAAAGGTCGAAGCGGTGTCGGAAAGGCTGTCCGTTACAACGGCTTTTGTGGCGGTAGAGTTGATTTTTTTGCCAAGCTTCCAATTGAAAAGAGCGAGCCACAGCTTGCCGAGTATCGAAAGCACAAGCACGACGATTGCAACGGTGCTGAATTCAACAGCTTCGGGCGTTCTGATTTTCGTAACGGAGCTTTTGAGCAGCTCTACGCCCATTATTATTACAAAAATCGAAACAGTGAGAGCAGATATGTATTCAATTCTGCCGTGCCCGTAAGGGTGCTCCTTGTCGGCAGGCTTTTCCGAAAGCTTGAAGCCGAAAAGAGTTATAATAGACGATCCTGCGTCGGAGAGGTTGTTTACGGCGTCGGCGGTAACGGTAATGCTGCCCGTCATAACGCCTGCCAAAAATTTCGATATACACAAAATAAGGTTTATCGCAATTCCGACCGCACCGCTTAATTTGCCGTATGCACCTCTGACCTTCGGATCTTTGGTGTTTTTATTATCCTTAACAAAAAGTTTGATAAGAAGTTCTGTCATAATCACCATAGCCTTTCAGGCAATAAATAGCTTATTAAAAATCACCAATTCAATCTGCGTTGCCTGAACAAGCGTGTATGGTGATTTCTGCCATCTCAAAATTATGCCAAAGGCAAATTTGAGGGCAATATAATTATAATAGTGTGATTTTTCACACTATATCCCTTCAAAGAAATTATTTCTCAAAGCCCGAAAAGCCCTTTGTGAACAAAAGGTCGAGCATAAGAGCGACGTCCTCGGGTGTTTTTCTTGTGTCCGAGGTATCGGTAAGCCAATATCTGACTATGCCGACTGCGCCTGCCTCAAAATATGAGTATATATAATTGTATTCTTCCTTAAACGCCGGTGTTTGGTTGTAGCGTGTGAATTCCTCAAAGCAACGCTCCGCCATAAACTTTTTAAGCTTCATTGAAAAGTCAATATCGCCGTTGCTGCCCAAAAGTGCAGAACAGATGTCCTTGTTCTTTTCAAGAAATCTGCAGCAGTCAACAAAAACGGGGTATGGGCTTGAATTGTGTGAATTTGCGGAATATTGATTGATAATACCCTCGAATTCTTCGAAGAGCTCGTTTTCGATTTGCTCAACAAGGTCAAAAATATCCTTGTAATGAAGATAAAAAGTACCTCTGTTTATCTCAACAAGGTCTGACAGCTCACGAACAGAGATTTTTTTAATGCTCTTTTCCCTCATCAGCTTTGTAAGCCCCTCACGCAAGAGCTTTTTTGTGCGTCTGACTCTGCCGTCAATTTTCTGATTATCCATTGATAGCACTCCCTTTTTATTTTATATCAGCAATTATACTATAAAAGTGTATATTATTCAACATATTTCTATAAAATAATCACTGGAATTAACAAAAGGTTAATACAGTTTAATCAAAAAAGTATTACAATATATGTAAAGTTGTGCTATACTATAAGAAATATGGCATAAAACGAAAAAGAGGTGAAGCCTATGGCAGCAAAAATGCTTGACGAGGTATTGTCAAAGGAACACGAGACAATGGCTAATGAGCAGGCGGCAAGCGAGCAGGCGGACAGAATTATCGACGAAGCAAAGCAGAAGGCGAAGCAGATCGAGCTTGACGCTCTCGAGCAAATACAGGCGTATGAGAGCGAGCAGCTGAAGCTTTCCGAGGAACGCCGTCAAACGGCGGTTGCCGAAGCGGAAAAGGACGCCCGTGCTTTTGTAGAGGTGCTCAAGGGAAAGGCTGACGCAAAATTTTCCGAAACGGTCGGAACGGTCAAAAGCATAATTGTTGACTGAGCCGACGATTTTACTGTTATCAATAAATAAGAAACGAGGTGATGACATACGGCAAAGCTCAAAATGGAAAAAATCGAGCTTGTTGCAACCATGCATGAAAGCAAAAAGGTAATTGACTTTTTGCAGCGCAAGGGAATGGTTGAGTTGACAAGCCACGAGCTTCCCGACGGAATGTTAAATCCCGATACCGATTATAATATTTCACAGCTTGAAAGGTTTACTCAAACTGCGAAAAAGGCAAAGGAAACACTTTCTCAATATGTGCCCGAAAAGAAGTCGCTTGTTGACTCCTTTAAGCCGCCACGGGAAATGGAAATGTCAAAATTTCTCGATATGTCCGAGTCGGCGGATAAGACAATGAATATGTGCTACGACATATTGGGTGCTCAAAAGTCTATCGACAACGCTCACGCACAGCAGATAAGGCTCAAAACCTCCAATGAGGCTCTTGAAGTTTGGAAAGAGCTTGACATACCGACTAAATTCAAATCGACAAGGTATGTTACGGTGCTTATAGGAACGTTCCCCGACAGTCAGACCGACGCATCAATCAAGGAGGCGTTGGCAGAGCGTATTCCTGAAATCGAGGCTATCGAAACCGAAGTCGTATATACATCCGAAATGCAGTCTTGTGCGGTGGTTATGTGTCTTAAAAAGGATACGAATACCGTTACGGAAGCGTTGAGGTCAATGGGATTTGTGCGACCGACGGAGATTTCCGACAAAACTCCTAAGGAAATGCTCAAGGAAAACCGTATAACCATCAATGAATTGGATAAACAAATTTTGGAAGCGCAAAGTGAAATAGCCGCTATGGCATCTGCACACGAAGCGATAGACTTCTTAATTGACTATTTCACAATGAGGGCGGATAAGTACGAGCAGTTCAAAAAGGTCTCACTTTCGGACAATGTGCTTTATCTTTCGGGATATATTCCCGTAAAGTACGCCGAAAAAACGGTTGAACAGCTTGAAAATAAATTTACCGTCGCAATTACGCTTTCAGAGCCCGAGGAGGACGAGGATATACCCGTCTTGCTCGAAAACAATGCGTTTGCTTCGGGCGTTGAGGGAATAACGGAAATGTATTCTCTCCCCGGCAAGAATGATATTGACCCGAACGCAATAATGTCGTTCTTCTATTATCTGTTCTTCGGAATGATGTTCTCGGACGCAGGCTACGGACTGCTAATGGTTATCGCAACGGCATTTATACTGCTTAAATGCAAGCCCGAGGGCAACAAGAAAAAGACGGTTATGATGTACTTTTTCTGCGGAATATCAACAATGTTCTGGGGCATAATGTTCGGCAGCTTCTTCGGAGACTTGATAAACGTCATCAGAACAAATTATCTCGGACTTCCCGAAATGCGATTGTACTTATGGCTCAATCCGCAGGGCGACGACCTTATGACGACAATGCTTTGGTGCTTCCTGTTCGGTATCGTCCACCTGTTTGTCGGACTTGCTATCAAGGGCTACCTTGAATGGAAGCAGGGCGACCGCTTCGGTGCGATATGCGATGTGCTTTCGGTTTATCTCGCAGTCGGCGGCGCAGCTCCGATTTGTGCGGGAATGATAATCGACGTACCCGATATTTATAAGACGGTCGGCAAGTATTGTGCACTTGTGGGCGTTGTGCTTATAATTCTCACGGCAGGACGTTCGTCAAAGGGCGTATTCGGAAAGTTAGGCTCAGGTCTTTATGCGCTTTACAATACAATTTCGGGATATTTAAGCGACGTGCTTTCGTATTCGAGATTGTTGGCGCTCGGACTTGTAACGGGCATTATCGGAAGCGTTGTAAACCTTATGGGAACACTTCCCGAAAATATGGTTATTAAAACGATGTTATTTACAGTCGTGTTCGTTTTGGGACACGCAATCAACTTCGGCATAAACGTAATCGGCGCTTATGTTCATACAAACCGTTTGCAGTATGTCGAATTCTTCTCAAGATTTTATGAGGGCGGCGGAAGAGCCTTTAACCCTCTTAAAGTAAATTCTTCAACATTCAAACTCAAGGAGGAAAATAATAATGGCTAATTTAGGTTTGGTATTTGCTATCGCAGGCGCAGCTCTCGCAGCATTTTTAAGCGGTATGGGTTCTGCAAAGGGCGTAGGTATGGTCGGTGAGGCTGCCGCAGGTCTTGTTTCGGAGGATCCGTCAAAATTCACAAAGGTACTTATTCTTCAGATTCTTCCTGGTACACAGGGACTTTACGGCTTTATCACAGCAATTATGGTAATGATTAAGATTAAGCTTTTAAGCGGTACTCCCGTTGAGCTTACCCCCGCACAGGGACTTCAGATTTTGGCTGCTTGCCTTCCTATGGCTTTCGTCGGCTATTTCTCGGCAATCGGTCAGGCAAGAGTTGCCGCTTCGGGTGTTTCGGTAGTTGCCAAGAAGCCCGCAGAGCAGAGTAAAGCAATGGTTCTTTCCGCAATGGTTGAGACTTATGCCGTACTTGCTCTTCTTACATCACTTCTCATGATTTTGAGATTGAACTTCTAAGGAGTTATTTCTATGACAGGTCTTGAAAAGATACTTTCTACAATAGAACAGGATTCAAATGACCGCTGCCGTGAAATAACCGAGCAGGCACAAAAGCATGCGCAGGAGATTATCGATGCCGCAAGTGCCAAAGCGCAGGAGGATATAGCTAACGCAAAGGCTTCTGTTGACAAAAAGGTTGCCGAGCATGACGGCGCAATAGAAGCCTCCGTTTCAATGACAAAAAACAGAATAATTCTTGAGGGTAAGCTTGATATTATCTCGTCAACCCTTGAGAGAGCGCTTGAGGTCATCAAAGCTCTTCCGAAAAAGGAATATTTTGAAATCCTTAAAGGACTTATTCTTAAAAATGTCAGAAAGGGCGAGGGCGTTCTCCGTCTTTCCGAAGAGGACACGGAGAAATTGCCGTCGAACTTTATCGACAGCATAAACAATGCGCTTAAAAGAGGCTATAAAATATCACTCGGAGAGAGTGCGGATATTGACAGCGGATTTATTCTTGTCTATGGCGATATAGACATAAACTGTTCCTTTGACGCCGTTGCTTCGGCTAAGAGGGAGGAATTGAGAGATACTCTCAATGAAATGTTATTCAACTGATAAAGGAGGGAAGCGTTATGAAAACACAGGATTATCTTTATGCGGTGTCGGCACTTCGTGTAAGTGAGGAGAGCTTGCTTAAAGAGTCTGACTTGGAACAGTTAATAAACGCTCCCGATTATAAAAAGGCGATTGCACTTTTGACTGAAAAAGGCTATGAAAAGCCTAACGGAAACGATTTTTCAAAGATGCTCGACGACAGACTTTCGGAGGTCTGGGACAGAGTTGCGAAAAGTGCGCCCGAGGCAAAAAGCCTTAATATGCTGATAATTAAAAACGATTTTCAAAACCTTAAAGCGATTATTAAATCAGAGGTCATAAATGATGATGCGAGGAAATATTTTGTTTCCCCCTGCGTTTATGACCCCGAAAAAATGCTTGAGGCGATAAAGGAGAGACGTTTTGCCGATTTGCCCGAGCTTATGCGAGAAACCGCAAAAAAGGCGTTTGACGCCATAACCAAAACGGGCAACGGTCAGTATTGCGATATAATTACGGACGTCGGAACGCTTGAAGCTATACTTTCGTATGCGGAAAATGAGGAGGACGAAACCCTCAAAAAATACGCCTACGAAATGTGCACGGCGTGTGATTTGAAAACCGCTTACCGCTGCATTAAGACAAAGAAAAACGAGAGCTTTGTCAAAAATGCACTTTGCGGAAGTCCTATGCTTTCAAAGGACGGTCTTGTTTCTGCGGTTATGTCGGGAGAGAATGATTTTTCCGAATACCTCAATTCAAACGGACTTTCAAAATACGCTGCGGCATTTGAAAAAGGCACATCTGCGTTCGAAAAGCTCTGCGACGACGAGCTTATAAAGACGATGAAACAGGCGAAAATGACCGTGTTCGGTATAAGTCCGCTTGCAGGCTATTATGTTGCAAACGAAACCGAGATAAAGTGCTTAAGGATTATTCTTTCGGCAAAATTGAGCGAGGCTTCGGATGAGGTTATAAGGGAAAGGATGCGTGAGCTGTATGTATAAAATCGGCGCAATGGGCGACAGGGACAGTATTTACGGCTTCGCAAGCATCGGAGTTGATATTTTCCCGACCGACGATGATTTGACCGCAACGGTTAAAACGCTTCGTCGCCTTGCAGACGGCGGATATGCGGTTATCTTTATAACCGAGGCCGTTTATTCGCAGATTGATGCGGAAATCGAAAGATATAAGGACAAACCGTTACCGGCAATTATTCCCATACCCGGCGTTTACGGAAACACGGGTATAGGAATGAAGCAGGTCAGCAGCTTTGTCGAAAGAGCAGTAGGCTCTGATATTGTAAAGTAAACCAAACCTTGAAGGGTGGTAAAAAATAAAATGAGTAAAGGTACAATCTTAAAAGTATCGGGTCCGCTTGTCGTGGCTGAGAATATGAGAGACGCCAATATGTTCGACGTTGTTCGTGTAAGTGAGCACAGACTTATCGGCGAGATTATCGAAATGCACGGCGATAAGGCTTCAATTCAGGTATATGAGGACACCGCAGTACTCGGAACGGGCGAGCCTGTCGAGTCAACCAACGAGCCCTTGAGCGTTGAATTGGGACCGGGACTTATTAAAGGTATATTCGACGGTATTCAAAGGCCGCTTGAAAAGATAATGGAAATTGCAGGCAACAGCCTTACAAGAGGTATCGAGGTTCCGTCGCTTCCAAGAGATGTTAAATGGCATTTCTTCCCGACTGTTTCGGCAGGCGACAAGGTTCGTGCAGGCGACGAGGTCGGATATGTTCAGGAAACAGATATTGTAAGACATAAAATAATGGTTCCGTTCGGCGTTGAGGGCAAAATTAAGTCCATAAAAGAGGGCGACTACACAGTTGAGGAAAAAATCGGTGCAATCGAAACCGAAAACGGCACAACCGTTCCGCTTAAACTTATGCAGAAATGGCCTGTAAGACGAGGCAGACCGTACAAGAAAAAACTTCCCCCCGATATGCCGCTTATCACGGGACAGAGAGTTATCGATACACTTTTCCCGATAGCAAAGGGCGGTGTTGCGGCTATCCCCGGTCCGTTCGGAAGCGGTAAAACCGTTACACAGCATCAGCTTGCAAAGTGGGCGGAGGCTGATATAGTTGTATATATCGGCTGCGGCGAGCGTGGAAACGAAATGACGGACGTTCTTAACGAGTTCCCCGAGCTTATCGATCCGCACACGGGAAAATCTCTTATGGAGAGAACGGTGCTTATCGCAAACACATCGGATATGCCCGTTGCTGCCCGTGAGGCATCTATTTATACAGGTATCACAATCGCAGAATATTTCAGAGATATGGGATATTCGGTAGCACTTATGGCTGACTCGACCTCACGTTGGGCGGAGGCTCTTCGTGAAATGTCGGGACGACTTGAGGAAATGCCCGGCGAGGAGGGCTATCCCGCATACCTCGGCTCAAGACTTGCACAGTTCTATGAGCGTGCAGGCAGGGTAGAGGTACTCGGCTCTACCGAGCAGGAGGGCGCACTTTCGGTAATCGGTGCGGTATCGCCTCCCGGCGGCGATATTTCAGAGCCCGTTTCGCAGGCTACCTTGAGAATTGTCAAGGTGTTCTGGGGACTTGATTCGGCACTTGCTTACAAGCGTCATTTCCCTGCGATAAACTGGCTTACGTCGTATTCGCTTTATGCAGATGACCTCGGCGCATGGTTTAACAAGAATGTTAATCCCGAGTGGATGAAGCTCAGAACAAGGATGATGGGCATACTTTCGGATGAGGCTTCGCTTGACGAAATCGTTAAGCTTGTCGGTATGGACGCACTTTCTCCCTCCGACAGACTTAAAATGGAAGCGGCAAGAAGTATTCGTGAGGACTTCCTCCATCAGCTTGCTTTCCACGAGGTTGACACATATTCCTCTCTTAAAAAGCAGTATTATATGATGAGCCTTGTGCTTTCGTATTTTGACGCTTCAAACGAGGCTCTCACAAAGGGTGCAGACATTGAAAGACTTGTCGCAATCCCCGTAAGAGAGGCAATAGGCAGATTTAAGTATGTAAAAGAAGAAAATATCGACAGCGAATACAAGCAAATTCTTGAACGCTTGTCTAAGGAAATCGCTGACGTTATCAATGCAAAGGAGGAATTCTGATGCCGAAGGAATACAGAACAGTCGAAGAAGTAACAGGTCCTCTTATGCTTGTTCGTGAGGTTGAAAACGTCAAGTATGACGAGCTCGGCGAAATCGAGCTTGCAAACGGCGAGACAAGGCGTTGCAAGGTGCTTGAAATCAACGGCACGGACGCACTTGTTCAGCTGTTTGAGCCCTCAACGGGTATCAACCTTTCAAACAGTAAGGTTAGATTTTTGGGCAGAATGATGGAGCTCGGCGTATCAGAGGATATGCTCGGCAGAGTTTTTGACGGCTTGGGCAGACCTATTGACGGCGGTCCCGAAATCATCCCCGAAAAGAGAATGAATGTAAACGGACTTCCGATGAATCCTGCTGCGAGAGCTTATCCGCAGGAGTTCATACAGACGGGCGTTTCCGCAATCGACGGACTTAACACGCTTGTAAGAGGTCAGAAGCTTCCGATTTTCTCAGCTTCGGGTCTTCCTCACGCACAGCTTGCCGCACAGATAGCAAGGCAGGCAAAGGTCAGAGGCAAGGACGAAAAATTCGCCGTTGTATTTGCTGCAATGGGTATCACTTTCGAGGAGTCTAACTTCTTTATCCGTTCATTTAAGGAAACGGGGGCAATCGACAGAACGGTTATGTTCTCAAACCTTGCAAACGACCCTGCAATCGAAAGAATTGCCACACCGAGAATGGCACTTACAGCCGCAGAATACCTTGCATTCGATAAGGGTATGCACGTTCTTGTTATTATGACGGACATCACAAACTATGCAGATGCGTTGCGTGAGGTTTCCGCCGCAAGAAAGGAAGTTCCCGGCAGACGTGGCTATCCCGGTTATATGTACACAGACCTTGCGTCTATCTATGAGCGTGCAGGCAGACAAAAGGGCAAGGATGGCAGTATCACAATGATACCGATTCTCTCAATGCCCGAGGACGATAAAACCCATCCCATTCCCGACCTTACAGGCTATATTACAGAGGGACAGATTATCCTTTCCCGTGACCTTTACCGCCGTGGAATTATGCCTCCGATTGACGTTCTTCCGTCGCTTTCAAGACTTAAAGACAAGGGCATCGGCGAGGGCAAAACGAGAAAAGACCATTCAAACACAATGAACCAGCTTTTCTCGGCTTATGCAAGAGGTAAGGACGCAAAAGAGCTTATGGTAGTTTTAGGCGAAGCGGCTTTGACCGATATGGATAAGCTTTATGCTAAGTTTGCCGACGAGTTCGAGAAAGAATATGTAAATCAGAGCTTTGAAACGGACAGAACTATCGAGGAAACACTCGATATAGGCTGGCGTCTTTTGAGAATATTCCCGAGAAGCGAGTTAAAGCGTATCAGCGACGAGCTTCTTGACGAGTATTACGATAAGAAGTAAGCGTATAAATCTTGAGGATTTGATATTATGGCAGTAATGAATGTAAACCCTACCCGTATGGAGCTTACGAACTTAAAACGTAAGCTTGTTACGGCAAGAAGGGGTCATAAACTTCTCAAAGATAAAAGAGACGAGCTTATGCGCCGTTTTCTCGAGCTTGTAAGGGAAAACAAGGAATTGAGAAAGCAGGTCGAGGACGGTATTAAGCAGGCAAACGCTCATATGTCGGTTGCACGCTCGGTAATGAGCGACTCGGCATTGAATGTTGCGCTTATGCTTCCCATGCAGGAGATGTCTCTTGAGGTTGACGAGAAAAATGTTATGAGCGTGAGGCTTCCCGTGTTTGATGCAAAATTCAAAACGGCGGACGAGTCTGATATATACTCTTACGGCTTTGCGTTCACCTCGACAGACCTTGACGAAGCGGTAAAATCACTTTCCGATATTATGCCGCTTATGTTGAGACTTGCGGAGGTTGAAAAATCGTGTCAGCTTATGTCTGCGGAGATTGAGAAAACACGCCGTAGGGTAAATGCCCTTGAGCACGTTATGATTCCGAGATACGAGGACACAATCAAGTATATTACAATGAAGCTTGACGAGAACGAGAGAAGCTCAACGACAAGACTTATGAAGGTCAAGTCAATGATGCTTGAAGAGGCTCGCCAAAAGGCTCTTGCCCACGATAACGAAATGGCAAAAAGAGCGTAAAACACAATAATAACAAACCACGCCCCGAACAAAACTGTTCGGGGCGTGAAATTTTATGCGACCGTAGGGACAGGGATTGCGGTTGCTGATAGGAGGGGTGTTTATGGAGCAATTTGCCTGATTGTATAACTTGCAAGACTAATATCGCCTTTTTACTCAATGTCTTTAACAACAAACTGTAAATCTGCTTCAAATGAGAAAAAAGATTCATAAATGCGACCGTTTTGTTTTTGAATACAGTCAATTATATAAGTCCTTTTATTTTCTTTCCATTTGTGGAGATTTGGTACTTTAATTGTTATTGCATACTTATATGAATCAGTGCATCCTAAACAATCTGCTTCAGAAAAATCGTAGTTTGTAATGCCGTTACTTTCCAAAAGGCTTTTTACATTTTCCTTTCGCTTTACAATTTCTTCATGTAAAAACTCAATATTTTTACACTTGCGGATATTGTGAAAATCGTATATTAGCAATAATAATCCTATTGCGAGAATCGGGAAAACGATATACATCCATGCTTCGTCGGAAGTGGCGTGAGTTGCAAAGAAATTATCAAAATATGACTCATAGTAGTAGCCGTCGGTATATCTCATATCATCTACACAAAATATACATACTATGAGTTCTATGACAGCCATTATGATACAGTTGCGAAATATTAAGGAACCTTTCATGATTTCACCTCATTTCAATGACGATAAATTAAAATAGATAGTAAATTAAAATATATATTGTGATTGTTATTAAAGAACTTATAAAAAATGCGCTTATGGCAGTCGAATAGCTATGGTCATTACCTTTAATTTGTTTGTCGTTCATAATTATCCTCTCCTTGTTACAAATACTTTTTTCTCTTGTACTTCAACAATTACAAATCCCAATTCTTTGCATTTCTTAGCAAAGGCAGAATCGTTCTTAAAATATGACTTCCTCTTTGGCATAGGTACTCCCGTGAGTTTTTCATATTTTGCGTCTGTCAGTTCAAAGCTTTCCTTATCAAAAAGATAGTTAAGCTTGTTTAAGTTTGGCTTCTTTCCCATATAAATCCCCCCGAATTGTTAATCTTAAAAAAAATTATACTCAATATATTGAGTATTGTCAAGTATTTAAGTATGCTAATATTAAATCGGTGATGGTATGATTAGCTATGAGCCTTTTTATAAAACACTTCTGCAAAAAGGCATAACAGAATACAATTTGATATACAAACAAGGCTTTTCCGCAAATACATTGTACCGAATTAAAAAAGGTGAGGCGATGAGTACAAAAACATTGGACGCCCTTTGCTATGCGTTGGATTGCGATGTCACGGACATAATTAAATTTGTCAAAGAATAACACCCGAACAGATAAAAGCAAGAGTTTGTTCAGGTGTTATTTTTGTATGAAGATTTATATAGTCAGTACGAGGACACAATCAAGTATATTACAATGAAGCTTGACGAGAACGAGAGAAGCT
>OQWI01000200.1_pt1 | contig 28560 bp, 19 predicted proteins | sample 1691551 | NCBI WGS metagenome assembly OQWI01 (sample SAMN03418259, study PRJEB22391) | human gut metagenome | biome: human-gut; feature: organic feature; material: feces | host: Homo sapiens | place: Tanzania | collected 2013-01
GAGTAAACTTTTTTGCTTTTGGGAGGATAATTTAGCGTTAGCTAAATTTCAATGCACGACCGACACTCCGCTAAACCATAATTTACCAACATTTTAACAAAAATCGTTTTTAAAGCAAAAGGCAAAAAAGCACCGACTTTTCAAATCGGTGCTTAAATTATTACTTATGAAGATTTAATTTTTCCATAATTTTATCGACGGTTTCTTCAAGATTTGACGCATTCTCAAAATCAACGGTTACATCTGCATATTTTTCATAAAGAGGTGTTCTCTCTTTAAAAACATCGTTAAGAGTTTCGCCGTCTTTAAAAGCAATTCCCCTTGTCGCTACATTTGTAACTCTGCGTATGATTTCATCAATCGGCACATTAATATACACAACCGTACCGATTTTCTTCAAATGTTCCATACCTTCTGCGCTAAGTACCATTGAGCCGCCTGTTGCCACAACTGTTTTCTCGCAGTCAAGCTCTTTGCCTACTTGATTTTCAATTTTCAAGAAAGCATCATAGCCGTCCTGATCAAGTATCTTTTGCAGTTTTTTGCCTGTTTTCTTAGTAATAATCAAGTCTAAATCCACAAAAGAATATCCGCTGTATTTTGCAAGCAGAACACCAAGTGTACTCTTACCCGAACCCGGCATTCCTATAAGTATAATGTTATTGTTATTCATATTATAAAATCCTTACATTGAGAGAGTCTGTGCTTGAAGTAGGTGCAGTTCTGTTTGAAGAAATTACAACTACAATATCGCCCTTTTTAAAGTAGCCCGTGCTTAAAGCCTTTTCCATTGCCTGCTTTGTAATGGCATCGGAAGTTTTCTTTTCTTCACCGATAAGTGCTGTAATACCCCAATTAAGGCAAAGTTTTTTACAAACAAGCGAAGAGGTAACAACTGCAATTATCGGAACATCCGGGCGGAAATGTACCATTGCTCTTGCAACTTTACCTGTAGCACTCTCAACAATAATAGCTCTTGCGCCAATCTGATGAGCAATATCTCTTGCCGCACGGCAAATACTGCCTCTGATTGGGTTGCTGTCCTGAATACTGTGATGTTCGATATAGTCTTTAAGAGCTGTAAACTCACCGTTCTGCTCTGCCTCAAAGCATATAGCGTCAAGAGCCTCAACACTTTCAACAGGGTACTTACCTGCGGCAGACTCACCCGAAAGCATAACTGCGCTTGTACCGTCATATACAGCATTGGCAACATCGCTGATTTCAGCTCTTGTAGGACGAGGTGAAGAAGTCATACTCTCAAGCATCTGAGTAGCGGTAATTACATATTTACCTCTTGCAACGCACTTTCTGATAAGTGTTTTCTGAATTTCAGGAAGTTTGATAAACGGAATTTCAACGCCCATATCACCTCTGGCAACCATAATGCCGTCGGCGCAGTCAATAATAGCGTCCATATCGTCAACACCGCTCTGATTTTCAATCTTTGCGATAATTTCTACATATTCAAATCCGATGCTGTCAATAAAATCTCTTAATGTAGCTACATCTTCGTGTGTACGAACGAATGATGCGGCAACTACATTAGCGCCGTGAGAAAGACCAAATTCAATATCTTTTCTGTCCTGTGCACTGACATAAGGCATATTTATATGATAACCGGGAATATTAATACTCTTTCTGTTCTTAAGTGTACCGCCCTTAACTACTTTGCAAATGATTTCGTTAGGAGTCATACTGTCAACAACTATTGAGATAAGACCGTCATCTAATAATAATTCTCTGCCTATTGCCGCTTTGCCGTCGGCATTGAACAAATCAATAAGCTTAGGGAAAGAAATTGCCACGCCTGTTTCGTCACCGACTTCTTTATTCTTGCAAAGGCTGAAAAGCTGACCTTCAATAAGTTCTATACTGCCGTTTTCAAATGTGCATACTCTTACTTCCGGACCTTTTGTATCAAGAAGAATTGACACAATTTTTCCGCTTTCGGCAATAGCTTCTTTGAGAACATTAAAAGTGTTTTCCAAATCGTCATATGCTCCGTGTGACATATTAATACGAGCAACATTCATACCTGCGTTGATCATCTCAAGCAAGGTTTCTTTATTGTTGCAGGCAGGACCAATGGTGCAGACAATTTTAGTCTTTCTCATAATAACCTCCATAATTAAATCAAATACTATCCTTAATAATACCCAAAATTTTCACAAATACATTATATACCATTACCGTAAGTTTTTCAATAAATTTTGTGTAAATTTATAATTAAATAATAGAAATATGACTTTTAAAAATCAAAATACCGCTTGAAATCTTCCGAAATCAAGCGGTATAAAAATTTAAATTTTATTGTGCAATTATCTGCTGTAAAGCTGTGACATCTCTCACATCAATAATTCCGTCTTTGTTTATATCAGCCATTTTTACACCTTCAATGTCAAGTGTTGCACTTTCTGCAATGTAAAGCTGAAGAGCCGTTGCATCACGAACATCTAAAATTCCGTCATTGTTAAGGTCATTTTCAATTCTTGGATTTGACGGTTCATAGTCAGCATACATTTCGTTGCTAAGCCAAGCCGCACGGCTTGTAAGCCAATCGGCACAATAATTGTACTTTCCGTCAAAATTGTTGCTGTACTTTGTAGCAGTATTGCTTACTGTATATTTGCCTGTGGAATAGTCAAAGGTAGCTACATTGAGTTTGCTGTGGTCTGCAATCCAGCTGCCTGTATTGAGCAACCAACCGCTCTTGTAGTTCATCTCTGCACTGCCCTTTAGGTAGTTATAATAAACATCAGATGAATAAATTTCTCCCTCACTTACTCCGCTTGACATAAATGTTTTGAGAGCCGGAACAAAGTCCTCAAACCAAACCTGCGGTGCAGCCTTAATAACATTTTTATTTCTCGAAATCAGATTCATAACATTGTTTGTGCTGTTGCTGTTTTTACCTTTATCTTTGTATTTGCACCACCAACCGCTGTACTGTTCATAGTCATTTACTCCTATATTTCCGAGATCCCATTCAACGCCCTTTGCGTTGCCAAGTGAGTTATCGTAGTCCCATACAGGTGAACCAAAGAATTTCCAATTGCCGTTTTCGTCCTGCTTATATGTAAAGTAAAGGCTTGAAACACCGGAATCCCAGTTTTTACTGAGCTCGTTTATAAGGTAAATTTTTGTTACGGAATCAACATCGGCATAATCGGCAAGATTTGCACTTGAGCTTTTGATTGCGTTATAAAAAGCGTCAAACTTTTCTTTTACATAATTCTTAACTTCGTTGTAGCCTTTGTCCCCCGGTGCAAGCTCGGGAGTTTTTAATGTAATCTTATTACCGCTTGATGAAGTGAAGTGATAATCATCATCAGTAGCACTTGCGTCAACCTCGCATACAAATTGGAAGTTTTCGTTGATTGAGCCGTCCTTGTTGAGGTAGCCTTTATCGTCAATATCGCTTAAAAGGTTAGTTTTACCTGTGTCAATCTTTTGGCACATCTGGTAAGAACCCCAATAATAGCCGTCAGAGTAAAAATCTACATAGCGTGAATCGGAAGCGTACGGCATATCTACCGCATCAGAAAGGTCATATAAAAATCTGTTTCTTGAAAGAGAATCGTCCTGATAGTTTGCAAGCATAGAAAATTTCTTGCACTTATCCATCGAACCGATTGTTACATTATCCTTGAAAGTAATGTTGTAAGGCTTTTTAGCCTTGCCCCATGTTGAGTTGCCTCTGCCCTTGATTTTCTTTACATCGGCTGTTTCAAGTGTACCGTCTGCGTCTGTAATAGCGGCTGTTGCGCTTGCGGAATTACTCTTATCACGATTAAGGTATGTGATAAGCTCCGTACCGTTACCGTCGGCATTGTCATTATTGATATATACGGCGGACTCTGCGGTTGATTTCATAAAAATCAAAGTAAAGTTTTTGCCGCCCGCATTTACCTTATACTCAACATTTGTATTGTACGGTACCGAACCCGACTTATGTGAGTCAACAGTAACTCCGTTTATTGTAATCGGTGATGAATAAGCGTTGTAAATATCAACTTTTTCTCCGTTTGCCGAGGAAGGCAGGAAGAAATACTTTTTATTACTGTCTATTTCGTTAAAGTTCTCATCGTGTACACTTTGCCAGCTCAGCCAAGCCTGTGTATCTTCAGAGTTTAAAACAGCGTGAGCATATAATGCGTCATCTGTCTTAAATCCCGGAGTAGAAACGGTGGATTCGGTTGTCTGTGCCGCAAGAGCAGATACAGAAAAGCCTGTAGTAAGCATTACAGCAGAAAGTCCTACTGCAATAATTTTTGCTAATTTCAATTCAAACACTCCTAAAAATTCATTTAGTTTTCACATATTCATTATATCATAGAAAAAATTAAATTACAATGTAAAATTTTGCAAATTATTATTTAATAATTACGCTTTATTTTTATAATATATTTTGCTATAATAGAAACAATAACATTAGATAAGGAATGATTTTATGAATAATTCAAAGCATAAAGCAAAGAGGCTTTCTGTTGCACTTTTGATTGCTGTACTTGCCGTTTCAACATCATTTGCAAGTGTAATGACAGGCTGCGGTAATAAAGATGAGAGTTCATCAACCGCTATGACCGTAACAAGCACTGCTTCTGCCGCTAAAAACACAACTGTTGCAAACGACAAATCAGAAAGCGAATTAAATACAGAAAGTAGCACTCAAAGCTCAAGTTCAAATTCAACTGCTAATTCTTCACAAACCTCCGAAAAATCCGAATCGAACGGTTCTTCCGATTCTTCAAAAACCGAATCAAAGTCAGAAAGTTCCAAAAATGATGCATCAAGCAAAAATGACACAAGCAAGAATGACACAAGCAAGAATGACTCGGGCAATAAATCTTCCGATACACTTTCTGTTGACGGTCACGATTACAAAAAAGGCGATACCGTAACAGTTACCTATACAGTTAAAAGCACAAAGGTACTCGCAAACTTCCAGGGTACTATAACTTACGATTCTTCAAAACTTAAAGTTAAAAAAGCCGAGCTCCAAAGTCCTGTTAAATCAAACAGCATTGTTAATGCCAAAAATGCCGGTGTAATTAAATTTAACGGTTCAGACATTACAAGCGGATACGATTTCACAAATGGCGGCGACCTTATTGTAGTAACTTACGAAGTAACGGGTACAGGTTCTGCAAAGACAAGCTATTTATGGGAATCTGCAAGCACTATTGAAAATAATAAGATTATAACCCATATTGATGCCAACGGAAAATCAGACGGCACCGTAACACTTTCAACATCTTATAAATAAAATGTAAAAAACTCCTGCAATGCAGGAGTTTTTTAGTTATCGCAAATTTTAATCAGAAGTTCTCCCCTGAATGTAGCTAACCTATAAAATTCCCTCAGGATTTATTAGTAGTCATATTTGACGATATGTTTTTTTGTGGTCGATTTTATACAAGTCAAAACTGACCACGAAAGTTATCCTAAACAACTACCATTTCCGATTTTCCGGTGCTATAATATATCCAAATAAAAACTGAGGGAGATACCTATGGAAATTTTGAAAACAAATATCGACCACTATATGAAGTTAAAAGGAATAAAGCAGTATAGCCATTTACTGATTGATATTGCCCACGAGTTAGGAATTAAGGGGCAAGATGCGTATGATTTTGCAAATAGAGAAAAATCAAATTTTGCAAAAATGTTAAGAGGAGAGCGACCACTCAAATATCAGTTTATTATCCCGTTAGAGAAAATATTTGGTGTTTCATTAGCGAGATTGTTAGACGAAAATGCGTATAAATTACCCGTAGAAAAGGATAATGTGCCGTTTAATAAAGGATATAGATATTATGCATATTTAGATGATCCCGAGCTATATAAAAATGAATTTGATATTTTACTCGCTAAGGACGGAAAATCAATTCTTACACAAACGGACGAATTTGGCAAAACTTATCTTGATTATATGGTTGAATATCATTCCGTCAATGGTATAAAATACCTGCACAATGAATATGGAATTACTCTTAAACAACATCCTAATCTGTTTTATTTTAATAATGGTCTCGGTTCAACTTGGATTGATTTTGAAAACTTCGTTGAGTTTGCTCGTCTTGTTGCAAGTATGAACGATACAGAACTGTTCAATGATATTTTCGATTCATATTATATGTTCATATCATGTGGTCACTACGGCTCAAACAAAACTGTTTTTTGCCAAGGCGAATATCTTGAAATCATTTTAGATAATGATGATTTATTTAATTCAATATTTAGAAAAAGACAATACAAGTATGTTTTGCATAAAAGCCTTAAGTTCAAAGAGGAAACTGATTCTATTACTTACAATTTAATTAATCCGATAATTAATAATTGCCTGAGATATGCTTTAATTCACTTAGACAGCTATCGGCAAAGGGCAATAACTATGTTGAAATTCGGAATAAAACACAACAAAGAAATCCTAAATAAAGCAGGAAATACTACATATTATATTTGCGATGATCTTGGAGGAGTAAAGACGAAGCATCATAATAGTTACGACAATTGTGATGTTGAAGACATTGCTGTTTTTGTTGACACAGAGGTAAACGATAAAGAAATAAATGCACTAATAAAGCAACTTCCAAAGTTTAAAAAGCTATGATGAAAAATATAGTATGATTATGTATCGTTTTTATTGTGTATAAAAAATGAAAACATAAACTTATTTACAATCCAATACAAACAGTAATATTGGCTTTGCTTTAAATGTAAATATATAGCAGATATCTTAGAAAGGAGATAGACTTATGAGAAGACATTTTTTTGATTACCAAGACGGAGATTTCGCAAACACTATTTCGAACAATATGGCAATAGATTCCGACGGGGATTTATTGATGAAAATTGGAGATGATATGGCAATGGATATGGATTCAGGAGAGTTACATATTACATCCGGTTGGCCTAACGATGATGATGACTAAAAGGACGGCAACAGAGTGACTAACATCTCTCTGTTGCCGTTTGACAGTTTAATCATAATGGTTAAAGCAAAATATGCGATAGCAACAAAGGAAAAAACCACGCTACTGTAACTGCTAATTTGCCGCTTTTCAAGGGCAAATCCACAACCCTTTAAAAAGGGTTGACCAAAATTTTATGTTTATTTAACTAAACTTTGCAATCTAAAGCATAATATCCAATAGCCTATACAAAAAGCGGATATCCACACAGGATACCCGCTATATTTTTATAATTTATCTTTTTTCGAGTGGAGTATAGTCTTTCATAGTTGAAATACTCATATAAGCAGGACGGATAATCTTACCGCCATTTACGATTTCCTCAAGTCTGTGTGCGCTCCAACCTGCAATTCTGGCTGTAGCGAACATCGGTGTATAAAGCTCGCAAGGAATATCAAGCATACTGTAAAGCAAGCCGCTGTAAAAATCGACATTGGACGCAACGCCTTTATAAATCTTACGCTTTTTGCCGATAACCTGCGGAGCAAGTCTTTCTACTCTCTCATAAAGCTCAAAGTCCTCATCGTAACCCTCTGCCTTAGCGAGTTTCTGAACAGCACCTTTAAGAATTATCTGACGAGGGTCAGAAATTGTATAAACTGCGTGTCCCATACCATAGATAAGACCCATTCTGTCGAATGTCTGCTTTTCGAGGATTTTTTCGAGATAACCTGCAATCTCCTCGTCATCTTTCCAGTCTTTTATATGCTCTTTAATATCTTCAAACATATAGAATACCTTAACATTTGCACCGCCGTGCTTAGGGCCTTTAAGAGATGCCAAAGCCGCTGCCGTTGCCGAATAGGTGTCTGTACCTGAAGATGTTACTACATGAGTTGTAAATGTAGAGTTGTTACCGCCGCCGTGCTCCATATGAAGAATAAGCGCCATATCAAGAACCTTAGCCTCAAGCGGTGTGTATTTTCTGTCAGGACGAAGTAATGACAAAATAACCTCCGCTGTGGACATAGTAGGCTCTGCACGGTGAATATAAAGGCTCTTGTCACGGAGATAGTGGTTATATGCATGATAACCGTAAACCGAAAGCATCGGAAATACTGAAATAAGCTGAATACACTGACGAAGAACATTATCTACCGATGTATCATTAGGATTATCATCGTAACAGAACAAAGTAAGTACGCTTCGAGCAATCGAGTTCATCATATCTTCACTCGGTGCTTTAAGAATAACATCACGAACAAAGTTCTGCGGTAAAGTTCTGTATTTTACAAGCAATTCCTTAAAATCCTTAAGCTGTGCGGCATTTGGCATTTCGCCAAAAAGGAGAAGATAAACAACCTCTTCAAAGCCAAAACGATCATCCTCAAGAATACCGCCGATAATATCGTTTATGTTGTATCCACGATAATACAGCTCACCGTCACAAGGAACAAGCTTGCCGTCAACTTCTTTATTCTGAAGAATTGTGGAAATATCTGTAAGGCCTGTTAATACACCCTTACCATCAAGGTCACGAAGTCCTCTCTTAACATTATACTTTGAATAAAGACTTGTATCGATCATCGAATTTGAGATCATTTTTTGCGCCAAGTCATGGATAGCCGGTGTGTTATCTGAATAACTGCCCATCAAAATCACTTCCTACAATAAAGATTAGTAAATTTATAATTACCATTAAAGAACATTATATCACATTTTAAAGCAAAAGAAAAGATACAAATTGCTTTAAACTGTCTTATTTATAATTACGATTATGTCATATTTATATACATTTTAGCAAAAATATTCATTTATCTGCAAATATATACAAAAAGAGGATGAATTTTACTCCATCCTCTTAGTTGTAATTATAATTATTTAATTACTTAAGATATGTACCGTTTGTACCGATCTTACCGTCAATGCCTGTGAAGCCTGAACCGCAAGCTACATAGCATCTCATGTTGGCTTTACCGATACTGCCTACTGTAAGTGTACCGTTTGTAACAGTCTTAACATCACCTGTAACAGCGTCAATATACTTGCCGTTAGGAATGTTCTTGAATGTAGCACCGCCTGAAATAGTTACAAGTGCAAGGCTGTCTACGCCTTCGCTTGAATTTGTATAACGGCGGATAAATGCCATATTACCAGTTACATAGCTGCTGTCCTTTGTATACTGACCTTTCTGGAGAGCAGGTACTGCCCTACGAATCATATTCAGTTGTCTAAGGTGAACAGCAAGCGGAGAATTAAGAGTTTCGGCAACTGTTCCCGATGCGCTATATTCACCAAAATCAGTAGCTGAAACATCACCCTCAAGATAATCGCCGAAATATGCACGACCTAAAGTTGAAAGAGGAGCATTTGGACCGAGGTCTAACATTACACCCTTTTGGAATTCAACTTCTGAACCATAGTATAGACATGGAATTCCACGGAATGTAAAGAGAAGTGAAAGGTTTTCTGCCCAAGCCTGAGTACCGGCACTATAACGAGTATCCATATCAGGACCGTAGTCATGGGAGTCAACATAAGTTACATTCCATGTTGAATCATTATAATATGGATCCTCTTCAAGAGCACGGGTAAATGCATTGCTGGCAGTAGAGAAGTTCCAATGCATTGGGAAGTCAATAACGCCTGTGCCATTGCCCTTACTGTAATCAGGAGTATGATATGTAAGACCATCAAGATAAACATTATCAGAAGTTGGCTGACCACTTGTAGTTGAATTGCTTGCATAGTGAGCATTTGTAAGGTTTACATTTTCAAGCTGATCATCGCCGAGAGCATTGATATACTTGCTGTCTGTTTCTGCCCAAGTATAGAAAGGAGCAGAAATTGCAGGGATATTATGGTTCCAGAACTCGCTTACACGAGTACAAACCTCGCCGAATACATAGAAATTCTTTCCGCCTGTCTTCATCCATGATGGGAAATAGAACTGGTTAAGAGTAAGTCTTGATATATGCTTTTCGGTATCCATTCTGAATGCGTCAACACCCATATTGATATAATCGCCGTAAACAGTGTTAAGATACTCTGCAACCTTTGGATTTTCTGTGTTTACATCAACGCAGTCACCGGCAATCTGTCCTGTCTGTACAGTTGGGCTTTCCCAGCTAAGATCTTTGTAATGATGATAGTTATTTTCTGTGTCATGATCGCCTGAATCAAGAGCCTTAGTATCCTTCATTATATTAAGTCTTGCCTGATACTGATAACCCGGAGTAAGACTGTCATAGTTAGGGAATGTTTTTGCAAAATCCGAATCAGGAATCGGAACCATACAATCGACAGATTCAAGATCCTTAACTGTGTCATACTCTTTTGTAAACATAGGAGCGAGAGTAGCCTCACCAAAGTTACCTGTATGATTGATAACTATGTCCTGAATAATCTTCATACCTTTTTCATGTGCAGCATCGATAAGATCCTGATATTTAACATCGTCACTCTCATAACGAACATCAACAGTTGAGAAATCAAATGCGTGATAGCCATGGTAGTCATAACCTGACGCATTTGTTACAACAGGAGTAATCCAAATTGCACTGAAGCCTAAAGCCTTGATGTAATCAAGCTTGTCGATAAGGCCCTTAAAGTCGCCTCTCCAAGCAGGGTCTGAATCAGGGTTGTTAGCTTGCTGGTCGTCCCAACAATGAACATTGTTGCCTGTGTCACCGTCATAGAAACGGGTTGTGATTACAAAGTAAATTGAATCTTCACGAAGATCCGTTCTCTTCCAATCGTCAAAATCGTCCCAAGACTTAGAAGACCATCTTCCGTTTTTGTACCACCACTCACCGCTGTTTCTTGTTGTTTCAGCAGACTGAGTGCCGTTTGTAACAAACATCATATTGATTTTTGTTACATTGTCAAATGTGTAGCCGTAGCTGTTGTTACCCTCGGCTGTCATTTTAGGACCGGGGTAATCTGTTGCGATATTCTGCGGAAGGCTGTTCCAATAGTAGATGTTAGGTGCGCCGTCTTCAGAATACACATGCACTTTAATACCGTCGTATTTAGCCTGAACTGACTCAGTATCGTCAACAGTAGCAGCCGAAACCGACACAATTCCCACTGTTGCCGCAATGCAGACAACGAGCATTAAAGCAATGAGTTTTTTTACCTTTGTCATAGCTTTTCCTCCATTTTCCGTTAAAATCAAAATTTAACATCTACATATAATTATAAAGTAGTTATTAACGATTTTTTTTCTGATTTAGAATTATTTGAAATCTGTGCTTCCAAACATTTAATCCTTGTTTTATGTAATTTATACAAAAAAGTGAACAAAGTGCTGTTTTTTTAAAAAGCAGACAGATTTTTCGACAAAGCAAAAAACTCTCCGATTAAATTCAGAGAGTTTTTATATATCACAACTATTTATATATCACAACTACAAATTATATATTACTTTTCAAAACATATTTTTCAAGTGTTTTTGCAACTCCGTCATCATCATTTGACTCGCAGACATAATTTGCAATCTTTTTTACATCTTCCTCTGCATTGCCCATAGCAACTCCAAGACCCGCATAACCAATCATAGTTATATCATTGTAATTGTCGCCAAAAGCAATCATCTCTTCGTTTGTAAAACCGAGTTTTTCAAGCAGCATAGGCAGCATAGAACCCTTTGTTACGCCAAACGGCATAATCTCGAGGAAGTACGGTGCGCTCTTATACACATCAAGCAAACCGTCGTAGCGTTTTGCAAGAATTTCGTTATATTTATCAATTTCGGCAGGTTCGCCCGAAAGTAAAAGTTTATTGATTTTTTCAGGAATATTCGCCGCAAAATCTTCCACAACAACCATTTCCATTTTGAGAATATCTCTTTCAACATTTGAATAATCATTCAAAGTGCCGCCTGTAATGATTTTCTTATCATCATAGGTATGAACAGAAAGATTTGATTCTTTCAACACACCGAGTATGTCGGAAAGGTATTCCTTCGGAAAATCCTTACTTACAATAGTTTGTCCGGTAGTACAATCAAGAATTTTTCCTCCGTTGAAAGCCATAATATAACCCTCATAGCGGTCAAGCAATAAATCTCTTGCAATGCTCTGAATCCCCATAGGATGTCTGCCCGAAGCGATTACAACCTTTTTGCCCATTTTTTGAGCGTCAATAATAGCGTATCGAGTGCGTGGAGTAATCTCTTTTTGAGAGTTAGTCAGAGTACCGTCAATGTCAAGTGCAATAATTTTGTAATCCATAATATCACCTTGTACTTAGAAATATTGATTAACAAATCATTTACAATATAACACACAAGTTAAAAAAATGCAAGTATTTGATACATTATGTAAAAAACAACTTTGTTTATAGCTTTATTTTGCCATTATATAAAAAATATTTACAGATTGAATACAAAAATCGGGACCGGAAAAATCCCGATCCCGAACAGCAATAAAAAATTACTGATTATTATTTGTATTGTTTTGAGCATTGTTATCTTTTTCAATATAAATGCCTTGGTCAACAGTATCGTTACGAATAGAAGAATATTCGCTGAGTACCCATGAATACTGACCTGTTGTAATTGTACTTCCGCAGTATTCGCACTTGCCGGAACTTGACATTTCAAGAGGAGCACCGCAATTCGGGCAACTGTGTGACTTAAGCGTCTGACTGTTTGCACTTGTGGTCTTAATGCCTGCATTACGGGCAAAGCGAAGTGTGTACCTCAACTCGTATCTTGCATTAGGATCTCCACGGAGAACCTGACCGGTCTTTTCGTTTATCTCATAGTCTGTAAGACGGGCATTGAGATAAACTGTAACATACTCAAATTCCTTATCTCTGCGATACGCTGTAAGATAAGCTGTACTTACGGCTACATTTTCAATCTTATTGATTACGCCGTTTGCAATCTTGCGATCAATCTGTTTTTGAGTTTGATTGTAGAGATTATCGTGTAAATAAATTCTTACAGGTGAAAGGTCACGCTTGCTCCAAGCGTCCTGAATGGTAACATATACATATCTTGAGAATGAAAGGAAATCTTCTGCCGAGAAGTTCGGATCATTCTGCTTGATAAGGTCTGAAATCTGTGCCGTACGGTCAGGAAGTGTAATATTTCTGCCTGCCGACTGCTGAATTGTCTGTGATCTGCCAACAGTAGTAGTTGTTCTATTAGTTGTTCTTTTGCTGTCCTTTTTGCTCCTTATCATGCTGTAAACAACTATACCGATAACTACAAGGAAAACAACTAATGTTCCGCCAAATCCAAGACCTTCTCCGCTGCTTTCGGAACTGCTGTTGTCTGAACTGTCCCAATCAGAACTGTCACCCCAATCGGAACTGCCGCCCCAGTCAGAGCTGCCGCCCCAATCAGAACCGCCGCTGTCATAGTCATTTGAATCGCCGAAGTCAAGCGGAGGTATTCCTAAGTCCGCTGTTTGGTTAGTATGTACCGATTGATTACTTTCGACAGAAACAGCATTAACTGATGAAAAAGCTGTAAAAGCTATCACCGCCATAAGTACAGTCAGTACAATCGAAAAACATTTTTTCAAAGTTATACACCTTCTTTTAAATTTCACGGTAAATCCGTTTGCTTATTATTGCTCTAATTTTAACATATATTGTAAAAATTTGCAATTGTATTTAAAATTTTGTTTATAAAAAATCCCGTTGTATTTCTATACATATTGCATATTAGCATTAAAAATTCGATATTTATTATTTTTTTCGGAAATATTTTTTCGGAAATATTTATATTTAAGTGTTGACAATGCAATATTGCGGTGCTATAATAATACCTATAATTTATGTAGGTTTAATAAGGATTGAATTTCAATTACGGACATTACTATAAACATTATATTATAAAGGAGAATGCATTATGAAAATTTACGAGAAAATCACTGACCTCATTGGCAGAACACCTATTATGAAACTCAATAATTACTCTGCTGCACAGGGACTTGACACACCTGTACTTGCAAAGCTTGAATATTTTAATCCGGCAGGAAGTGTTAAGGACAGAGTAGCAAAGGCTATGATTGATGATGCGGAAGAAAAAGGCTTGCTTACATCTGATTCTGTAATCATTGAGCCTACAAGCGGTAACACAGGTATCGGTCTTGCAGCGGTAGCAGCCGCAAGAGGTTACAGAATTATTCTTACAATGCCTGAAACAATGAGTATCGAACGCAGAAATCTTCTTAAGGCTTACGGCGCAGAACTTGTTCTTACTGACGGTGCAAAAGGTATGAAGGGCGCTATCGCAAAGGCTGACGAACTTGCAAGTGAAATTCCGCACAGCTTTATTCCGGGTCAGTTCGTAAATCAGGCAAACCCTGGCGCTCACTTTGCAACAACAGGTCCTGAGATTTGGGAGGATACAGACGGCAAGGTAGACATTTTTGTTGCAGGCGTTGGCACAGGCGGTACTGTAACAGGCGTTGGCAAATACCTCAAATCAAAAAATCCTAATGTAAAGATTGTTGCTGTTGAGCCGGCTACATCACCTGTACTTTCAAAGGGTGTTGCAGGTCCTCACAAAATTCAGGGTATCGGCGCAGGCTTTGTTCCCGAAACACTTGATACTAATGTATATGACGAAATTTTCGCAGTAGAAAACGATGACGCATTTGCAACGGGCAAGGCAATCGCTCGTGCCGAGGGTGTACTCGTAGGTATTTCTTCAGGTGCGGCAGTATATGCGGCAACCGAGCTTGCTAAACGCCCTGAAAACAAGGGTAAGATAATTGTAGCGCTTCTTCCCGATACAGGCGACCGTTACCTTTCAACTCCAATGTTCTCAGATAAATAATTTAACATCTATCCCCTGTAATAAATTATTTAGGAATTTTTTAACAGACCACAAAGACGGAATTTTACTTCGGCTTTGTGGTCTGTTATTTTGGGCTTTTATCAAAAGTTTTTGGGAGAAATTTATGCTTTAGCTGATTATCGTTCAGGCAACAAAGTAACGCAAAAGCTAAATTTTCAAAACTAAACTTTGTGTGTTAAAACATTATTTGCCTAAACAATAAAAAACTAATTAACAAACAAAGCCATCTTTGACGCAAATCAAAGATGGCTTTCCAAATTCTTCTATAACTTTATTTCTTATAAACTGTTATATAACATAGTCATTGCCAATGCTTTCGGCCTGATGGTCAATAATATCCTGAATTGTAATACTGTCAAGATACTTTGTAATGACTTCGTTAAGACCCTGCCATACAGGTAAAGTAATACATTCCTCGCTCATAGGGCAGTTATTCGGAGTGTGGTCAAGACAAGCAACAGGAGCAAGGCTGCCCTCTGTAATGCGGAGAATCTCCCCTACCGTATATTGGTTAGGATTTCTTGCAAGGCGGTATCCACCCTGAAATCCACGGTTTGTAAGTAACACATCGGCTTTATTAAGAATAGGCATAATCTGCTCAAGATATTTTTTTGAAATATTCTGACGAGCGGCAATATCCTTAAGTGCAATGTAACCGTCATTCTGGTGCATTGCCAAATCTATAAGCATTCGCAGTGCGTATCTTCCCTTTGTAGAAATTTTCAAATTAACACCACCTTTTACTAAGTATTTGCAAAAATATAGCATTCATCTATAACATAATAATAACATATATTTAGTAGGTTTTCAAGTTGTTTTTTATCCGATTTATATTTTAATTATCTTTCTATATGTATATTGGTCGCTTATAATTCTACAAATATGTTATAAAACCGGCAAATTTTGCTCTAAAAACCTACTAAACAAATATATTTTTAAAAATTTAAAAAATAGTATTGACAACGGGTAAATTATATGATAATATACAATCACATTAAACCTATGTAATTAGTAAGTTTTAGCGAAGGAGAATTCTAATGCTTCTATTATTTGTAAATCTATTAAGACAGAACTACCGATACGGACGAATGTGCAGTACCTCTGGATGTTGTTGCTGACGCAACAAATACATTACTACATTATTTTTATTATAACATTGTAACAAACTAAATTAATTATTGAAAGAGGTAAATAAAATGAGCACATTAAAAGATAGAAAATTACACTTTGAAACACTTCAGCTTCATGTAGGACAGGAATCAGCAGACCCGGTAACAGATGCAAGAGCAGTTCCGATTTACGCAACTACTTCTTATGTATTCCACAACAGCCAGCACGCCGCAGATCGTTTTGCACTTAAAGATGCAGGCAACATCTACGGCAGACTTACAAACCCAACAGAAGATATTTTTGAGCAGAGAATTGCAGCTCTTGAGGGTGGTACAGCCGCTCTTGCAGTAGCTTCGGGCGCAGCTGCAATCGCATATACAATTCAGGCTCTTGCTAAAGCAGGCGATAACATCGTAGCTGCAAAGACAATCTACGGCGGCACATATAACCTTCTCGAACACACACTTCCTGCTTACGGCATTACAACAACATTTGTTGATCCTGATGAAGAGGGTGCTTTTGAAAACGCTATTGACGAGAATACAAAGGCTCTCTACATTGAAACACTCGGCAATCCAAACGCTAACCTTATTGATATTGAGGCTCTCGCAAAGATTGCACACGCACACAATATTCCGCTTGTTGTTGACAGCACATTTGCAACCCCTTACCTTGTAAGACCGTTTGAGTACGGTGCAGACATCGTTGTTCATTCAGCTACAAAGTTCATCGGCGGTCACGGTACGGCAATCGGCGGTGTAATTATTGAGAGCGGTAAGTTTGACTGGGCTTCATCAGGTAAATTCCCACAGTTTGCAGAGCCAAACCCATCATACCACGGTGCTGTATTTACACAGGCTGCTCCGGGTGCTGCATTTGTAACATACATCAGAGCAATTCTTCTCCGTGACACAGGTGCTACAATCTCTCCGTTCCACGCGTTCATTTTCTTGCAAGGTCTTGAAACACTTTCACTCCGTGTTGAGCGTCATGTAGAAAACACAAAGAAAGTTCTTGAATTCCTTGTAAATCACCCACAGGTTGAGAGCGTAAACCACCCATCACTTCCAAACTCACCGTATAAGGCACTTTATGATAAGTACTTCCCTAACGGCGGCGGTTCAATCTTTACTTTTGAAATCAAGGGTACAGAAGAAGACGCTAAGAAGTTCATTGATAATCTTCAGGTATTCTCACTTCTTGCAAATGTAGCAGATGTTAAGTCACTTGCTATTCATCCCGCATCAACAACACACTCACAGCTTAACGAGCAGGAGCTTGCAGAGCAGGGCATTAAGCCAAATACAATTCGTCTTTCAATCGGTACAGAGCATATTGATGATATTCTCTTCGATTTACAGGAAGCATTTGAGGCTATTAAATAATCAAATCACATAATTCAAATATTTACGGACTGCATTTTGTGTGCAGTCCGTATTTTGTTTATTACGGTTTAGTGCACAGTTTAAAGCAAATAATTTTAAAATACTCTGCTGCTCTAACTTTTGAAAAAATCAGCAAAACACAAAACCTGCGTTATACTCAACAACGCAGGTTTTGTTTATATATCGTAATTTTCAACTATTTGATTACTTTCAAGGCTCTTTTTCACATCAATAATACGCTGATTTCTGCTTCCTCTGAACTTAAGCATCAGGCTCTTTTCTTCAAGTATAAATCTGCCGTCTATAAGGTAGTCTGTCTGTTTGAGCAAATCCATCCATTCGGGATGTTTGTCTGCTCCCTCAAGCAATTTTTCGTATGTATAACCTGTATATGTAACCACATTATATCCGTTTTCGTGTGCAAGTCTGCCAAGCTTTGCAAACGCCTCTGCCTGACAAAACGGTTCGCCGCCCGAAAAAGTAAGTCCCTGCAAGAGCGGAAGTGACTTTGCGACATTGATTATCTTCTCAACCTTGCCGTCAAAGCCGCCGTCAAAGTCCCACGTTTTTTCGTTGTGGCAGCCCTCGCAGTGATGCGGACAACCCTGGCAAAAAACTGTAAGTCTGAAACCCGGGCCGTCAACTATGCTGTTTTTTATAACGCCTGAAAGTCTTATAATATCTTTACTCATAATTATGCTGTAATATCATCGGAAAAATCTTCCATACCGCAACATTCGGAAACAGAGTGCTTTACCCTATCCCTTACCTCGGCTGCCTTTGCATTGTTAAAACGCTCTGTTGTACCTACAAGGTAGCCTGTAATTCTGCGGATACGCTCAAATCCCTGACCGTTCTTAGTTTCTTTTCTGCCGCACTGTGGGCAATAATCACCGATAATACCTGTATGTCCGCAAACAGGGTCACGGTCAACGGGGTGGTTGATTGCACCGTAGCCGATTCCGCTCTCTTTCATACAACGGATAACAGCCTCAAATGCGTCAATATTCTGTGACGGGTCACCGTCAAGCTCAATATATGAGATGTGACCGCCGTTTGTAAGGTTGTGGTACGGTGCCTCAATCTTAATCTTATCAAAAGCAGAAATATTGTAATAAACAGGTACATGGAAAGAGTTTGTATAATACTCTCTGTCTGTAACACCCGGAATAATTCCGAAACGCTTTTTATCAATTCTTACAAATCTGCCCGACAAGCCCTCTGCAGGAGTACCGATAACACCGAAGTTAAGTTTGTACTTCTCGGTAGCCTCGTTCATCTTCTTTCTCATATAGCCGACAATTTCAAGGCCGAGCTTTTGTGAAGTTTCGCTCTCGCCGTGATGTTTGCCTGTAAGAACCACAAGACACTCGGCAAGTCCGATAAATCCGATTGTGAGTGAGCCGTGCTTTAAAACATCTCTTACAGAATCGTTAGGAGTAAGCTTGTCGCTGTCAAGCCAAATACCCTGACCCATAAGGAAAGGATAGTTTCTGACAAGTTTCTGACACTGAATTTCAAAACGCTCAAGGAGCTGACCGACAACGAGGTCGCACATTCTGTCAAGCTGTTCAAAGAAGAAGTCAATATTTTTATTTGAAAGAATTGCAAGTCTTGGAAGGTTAATTGAAGTAAAGCTAAGGTTTCCTCTGCCGTATGTAATCTCTCTGTCAGGATCGTAAACATTGCCCATAACTCTTGTACGACAGCCCATATACGCAACCTCTGTTTCAGGATGACCGGGCTTGTAATATTGGAGATTGTACGGTGCGTCAATAAACGAGAAGTTAGGGAAAAGTCTTTTTGCAGAAACTCTCATTGAGAGCTTGTATAAATCGTAGTTCTTATCCTCCGGATTGTAGTTTATACCTTCTTTTACCTTGAAAATCTGAATTGGGAAAATTGGTGTTTCGCCGTTGCCAAGACCTCTTTCGGTAGCATAAAGAAGATTCTTCATAACAAGTCTGCCCTCAGGAGAAGTATCTGTACCGTAGTTAAGTGAGCTGAACGGAATCTGCGCACCTGCTCTTGAATGCATTGTGTTAAGGTTATGGATAAGTGCCTCCATAGCCTGGAAAGTAGCCTTATCTGTTTCAGCCTCGGCATGTTTGAATGCAAAGCGCTGAATTTTCTCGGCAATTTTATCTTCAAACTTTTCTTTAAGAAGTGCAAGCTCCTCCTTTTTATAATTAGGAGTCTGATTTTCGAGTGTCGGCCATTCGCCGCTTGCCTCCTCTGCCTTTTCGCAGATTTCTTTTACTACAGCGTCAGGATCTTCGGCATCTGTCAAAAGTTCAATTGCTCTTTCAAGATTGATTCTGTAACGCTTTCTGTATGTTTTCTTAACGCCCGGAGCCATTGAGTAGTCAAAGTTAGGCACACTCTGACCGCCGTGCTGGTCATTCTGGTTAGACTGAATTGCAATGCATGCAAGTGCCGAATATGACGCAATGTCATTAGGTTCTCTCAAATAGCCGTGACCTGTTGAAAAACCACCTTTAAAAAGGCTTACAAGGTCAATCTGGCAACAAGTTGTGGTAAGTGTAAAGAAATCAAGATCGTGAATATGAATATCACCGTCACGATGAGCCTTAGAATACTTAGGGTCGAGAATGTACATTTCATTGAACTGTTTTGCGCCCTCTGAACCGTACTTGAGCATTGTACCCATTGCAGTATCACCGTCAATGTTTGCGTTCTCACGCTTAACATCGTTATCTTTAGCTGATTTAAAAGTAAGGTCCTCATAAATCTTCATCAGCTTTGTGTTCATTTCACGCACTCTTGTACGCTCTGCACGGTAAAGTATATATTCCTTTGCAGTTCTTGCATGACCGTTTTCAATAAGCACCTTTTCAACAGCGTCCTGTACCTGCTCAACTGTAGGAGCCTTATCTCCGCACTTTTTCTCAAGTAAATCTCTTACCTGTACCGAAAGTGCTTTTGCGGCATCATAATCGTTACCGCCGATTGCCTGTGCAGCCTTATAAATGGCTTGTGTTATTTTTTCTGTGTCAAAATTCGCTTCTCGTCCGTCACGCTTAATAATTTTTGTTATCATTTCTCTTCCTCCGTATTTATAACTCCTATATATATCTATATTTAGTGTTACTTTTATAATTTTCGCTATATATTGTGGTATATGTATTGCCGAACACAAGTTTTATTCTATCATAAAGAGGCGTTTAATTCAATCGTCAAACTGACAAAAACAGATTTTTTTATTTGTTTAATTTGAGCAATTTTTTTAGGATAATTACAAATTAGAATATTACAAAAATTTTCTATAATATGTGACCGTTTGTTTATATCACCACAATATATTGTATATTGTTCTTATAATTAAACACTGACATAAAATCAAAACAAAAAGCAATCGGGCCGCTTTATCAAACAGCTTGATTGCTTTTATCAGTAAGTTTTGTGATTTAACGCACGGTTTTAGCCAAACCTTTATAATCGCTTAATAAAGTGTTTTGCTAAATCATAATTTAATATTTCCGCCACATTCAAGGCAGATTTTATCAATATGTATTATCGGGATAAGTTTTTCATCAATCTGCGATATTTTTTCTTTCACGGCATTTAACGCATCTGTTTCTTTTAATTTACATTCAGGCGGAACCACAAGGTCAAAAAGTACACGCTGATGCTCTTCTCCCTTTACAATTCTGAAATCGTGCAGGCTGAGTGCGCTGTCAATACTGTCAAGCGACTCGTTTATCTTTTCTTTTAATTCAATAGTATATTCATCAGCAACCGCAATCGGGTCCATATGAATAGTAACCACGCAATTATACTTTTCCTGTATTTTTCTTTCAAGTCTGTCGATTACATCGTGTGCCTTTAAAATATCGACATCGTAAGGAACTTCCGCATGGAAAGAAATTATACATCTTCCCGGACCGTAATCGTGAATGAGCAAATCGTGAATACCCGTTATAAGTTCGGTAGAAAGCACAATTTCTCTGATTTCGTCTATAAATTCCGGGTCGGGAGTATTTCCGAGCAAAGGTGAAAGACTTTCCTTAAAAGTGCTTATACCCGTATAAAGAATAAATCCGGCTACGGCACAACCGAGCCAACCGTCGATATTCACACCTGTTACGGCAGATATGCCCAAACCTATTAAAACTACCGAAGTAGCAATACAGTCGGTGAGAGAATCCATTGCCGTTGCCTTAAGAGCAGACGAAGAAATCTTTTTTGACATTGCCCTGTTGAAGAAAAACATCCACAGCTTTACACAGATTGAGCCGATAAGAATACATACCGACAACAAAGTAATTGCTGTGCTTTCTTCGGGATTAATAATTTTTTCAATTGACGATTTCAAAAGCTCCACACCCACAAGGATAATTGCACACGATATTCCCAAACCCGCCACATATTCATATCTGCCGTGACCGTAGGGATGTTCTTCATCGGCAGGTCTGTTGGCAAGTTTAAATCCCAAGAATGTTACAACCGAACTGCCTGCATCAGACAAGTTATTGAATGCGTCTGCAGTTACGGAAATTGATGCGGTGAGTATCCCCGACAAAAGCTTTGCACTGAACAAAATGAGGTTCAGTATTATTCCGACTACACCTGAAAAATTACCGCAAGCCGAACGCACCTGCGGATTTTTTATGTCATCATAATTTTTTATAAACTTTGAAAGCACTAAATCCAACAACTAAAAACACCACTTAACAAATAAACTACACCATATAATGGCATTAACAATAATTTAGCACAGCACATCAAAGTTAGTCAAGAGAAACAAATCCCATTGCAAAGAAATGCAACGGGATTTGATAAAATTATAAAGTTATTTTGCTTATTCAGCGTCAGCCTTAGCTTTTTCAATTATCTTTTGAGCAACATTTGCCGGAGCGTCTTCATATCTTGCAAAAGCAAATTCATAACTTCCTCTGCCCTGCGTAACCTGACGAAGATAGGTTGCGAAATCATCCATCTCTGCCATAGGAACTTCGCCCTCAACAATCTGCATACCGCTGTCCTCGGCAGGAGTCATACCGAGCACTCTGCCTCTGCGCTTGTTTACTTCACCCATTACATCACCCATATTTGAGTCGGGCAATGTAACCTTAAGAGAGCCGATTGGCTCAAGAAGTGTAGGAGATGCGTTTGGAATACCGTTTTTATATGCCATACTTGCGGCAGTTTTAAACGACATTTCAGATGAATCAACAGGGTGATATGAGCCGTCATAAAGTGTAGCTCTGATACCTACCATCGGATAACCTGCAAGCACACCTTTTTTAATGGAATCACGCAAACCCTTTTCTACTGCCGGGAAGAAGTTTTTAGGAACTGCGCCGCCGACAACTCTTTCCGCAAATTCAAGACCTTCGCTCTCGCAAGGCTCAAACTCAATCCAAACATCGCCGAACTGACCGTGACCGCCTGACTGCTTTTTATATCTGCCCTGTGCCGATACCTTTTTCCTGATAGTTTCACGATATGCGATTTTCTGCTTTTTAAGAACCGCCTCTACATTGAATTTTGACTTTAGCTTTGAAATTACAACATCAAGGTGCTGTTCGCCAAGTCCCGAAATAAGCATTTCATGTGTTTCGTGATTTGTTACATATTTAATAGTAGGGTCTTCCTCGCTTAGCTTTGCAAGTCCCTGTGCTACCTTGTCTTCATCGCCCTTTGTGACAGGATAAATAGCCATTGTATATGATGATACAGGATAATCAATACCCTCAAGCACTACTTTTCTGAGCGGTGAGCAAAGTGTGTCGCCTGTTTTTACTGACGCAAGCTTCGGAATAGCACCGATGTCGCCTGCGCCTATATAATCGGTTTCAACCTGTTTTTTGCCTTTTACTGTAAGAACCTTGCCGATTCTTTCCTGAGTGCCTGTTCTCATATTTACAAGCGGAGTATCGGCACTGACTTTTCCCGATACAACCTTAACATAAGAAAGTTTACCTACAAACGGGTCAACAACTGTTTTAAATACAACAGCGGCTGCCGCTGCGTTTTCGTTGACGCTGATTTCAACAGGTTCGCCGTCAACATCAACAGCAATTTCTTCGCCCTTATCGGCAGCAGTAGGAGCAAGCCATACAAGGCTGTTCAAAAGCTGATCAAAAGCAAAGGTATTGTGCGCATCACCGCAGAATACAGGGCAAATTGTACCGTCTTTAACACCCTTACTTACGCCGAGTATAATTTCTTCCGGAGTAAATTCTTCACCCATAATAAACTTGTCGAGCAGTTCCTCGCTTGTTTCCGCAACAGCCTCTTTAATAGCCTCACGCAAGCCCTCAAGTCTGTCGCCCATATCAGGAAGCGGAGTCTGCACTACAGAACCGTCTGTATCATATTTATAAGCCTTATAATCAAAAAGATTTACATATGTATTTGCCTGACCGTCAACAATGTACGGAACAACAACAGGACAAACAGTAGGGCCGAATGTAGCCTTTAAACTCTCAAATACACGGTAGAATCTGGCGCTTTCGTCACAAAGACCGTTTACGAAGAAAATCTTTGTAAGGCCTGCCTTGGTGGCAGCTTTAACAGCCTTTTCGGTACCGACATTTACACCGTCTTTGCCCGATACAACGATAAGTGCTGAATCGGCGGCACGCATACCCTCTGCTACACCGCCCTCAAAGTCGAACAAACCGGGAGTATCTATAATATTTATCTTGGTATTTTTCCATTCAATGGGAGCAACCGAGGTTAAAATTGAAGTCTGGCGCTTGATTTCCTCACTGTCATAATCAAGAACGGTATTACCGTCTGCAATATTACCAAGTCTTTCAGATGCCTTTGCAAGATATATCATACTCTCGGCAACAGATGTTTTACCGCATCCGCCATGACCTGCAAGGGCAATGTTTAATATTTTTTTAGCATTGTACTGTTTCAAAAGAAACACTCCTTTCGGGATATATATTCAAATCTTAAGCGTTTTCGACAATTAGTAATCAACTTACTTGTCAATTATAGCATATTTGTATAAAGCTTACAATAGAAATTTGACGATAAGCTAAAAAATTAACTCCTTGCCTAATAAGACAAGGAGTTAATTGTGCAAATTGCTTATTTTATAAAAATCAAATGTTTAAAACATAAAAATCCAAAAGGTTTTTTGTGCAATTACACCAATTCAATATTACTCAAGAACTGCGCCCTGTGCACCCGATGTTACGAGTTTTGCATAACGGGCAAGGTAGCCTGTTGTAATCTTTGGCTGACGAGGTTTCCATTCGGCTTTACGCTTAGCAAACTCTTCGTCAGAAATAAGTAAATTGATAGTATTTGCGTTGATGTCGATTTCAATTGTATCGCCCTCTTCAACAAGTGCGATAGGGCCGCCGACTGCTGCCTCAGGTGAAATATGACCGATTGCAGCGCCTCTTGTAGCGCCTGAAAAACGGCCGTCTGTAATAAGAGCTACACAATGACCAAGGCCGCTGCCCATAATAGCAGATGTAGGATTAAGCATTTCTCTCATGCCCGGACCACCCTTAGGGCCTTCGTAACGAATAACAACAACATCGCCGGGGTTAATCTTGCCTGCGTGAATTGCCTCGATAGCGTCTTCTTCACACTCAAATACTCTTGCACTGCCCTTATGCTGCAGCATTTCAGGAGCAACGGCACTTCTCTTTACAACACAACCGTCAGGAGCAAGATTACCCTTAAGAACGGCGATACCGCCTGATGTGCTGTACGGATTTGTTACAGGACGGATAATGTCTGTGTCTTTAATCTCGCAGCCCTCAATGTTCTCTGCAACAGTCTTGCCTGTAGCTGTGATAAGGTCTGTGTTAAGGAGATTGAGTTTTGTAAGTTCGTTCATAACAGCGTAAACACCGCCTGCCTCGTTGAGGTCCTCCATATATGTATGACCTGCAGGAGCAAGGTGACAAAGGTTAGGTGTCTTTGCGCTGATTTCGTTTGCAATGTCAAGGTTAAGTTTAACGCCTGCCTCTTTAGCGATAGCAGGAAGGTGAAGCATTGTATTTGTTGAACAACCGAGAGCCATATCAACTGTAAGAGCATTCATAAATGCCTTTTCTGTCATAATGTCGAGCGGACGGATATTCTTTTCAAGAAGTTCCATAACCTTCATACCTGCGTGTTTAGCAAGTTTTATTCTCTCTGAATATACGGCAGGAATTGTACCGTTACCCTGCAAGCCCATACCGATAGCCTCAGTAAGGCAGTTCATACTGTTAGCTGTATACATACCTGAGCAAGAACCGCAAGACGGACAAGCCTTGTTTTCAAACTCGCAAAGTTCCTCTGCAGAAATTTTGTTTGCCGTGTAAGCGCCTACAGCCTCAAACATACTTGAAAGGCTTGTTTTTTTGCCCTTAACATGACCTGCGAGCATTGGCCCGCCGCTGACAAATACAGTAGGAACATTAATTCTTGCGGCAGCCATCAAAAGGCCCGGAACATTCTTATCACAGTTAGGAACCATAACAAGAGCATCAAATGCATGAGCCTTTGCCATAGCCTCTGTTGAGTCGGCAATAAGTTCACGGGTAACAAGCGAATACTTCATACCCTCGTGGCCCATAGCAATACCGTCACAAACAGCAATTGCAGGGAAAACAATAGGAACACCGCCTGCAAGAGCAACACCCTGCTTTACAGCGTCAACAATCTTGCAACTATCACTTCCTACAGCGGACTCACACCAATGATCAACTCCTATGTGGTCAACTCGTCAATGGGTATTGACGACAAACGTTGTTATCCTACATATCGTACGTATTCTGTAGGTGTTAGCGTGCAGTTCTAAACTTATAAAAGTATTCATGACTATGAACAAGAAAATATTTGCACTTCCTTTGCTCGTGCTCTCGCTTTCGTTTACGAGTTGTCTCGATGAGACTCCAAAGGATCAGATACCCGAGTCGGAGATTTACGATTCTGCAAACAGTCTGTATGTCAATGCAGTCGCCTCGCTCTACAACTATATCGGTGCGCACGAGGAAGGCGAGGGATTGCAGGGCACATGTCGAGGAATATACGACTACAATACGCTAACTACTGATGAGGCTATTATCCCCATTCGTGGTGGCAACTGGTATGATGGTGGTCTGTGGGAGAACATGTACGACCATACATGGACAGCTACTGACACCGACCTGTATAACGTGTGGAAATATCTCTACAAGGTTATAGTACTTTCAACGAAGTCGCTTGAGACTATCGACCAGCATAAATCTCTGCTCAACGACCAGCAACGTGACGAGTATAAGGCTGAGGTACGTGCCGTTCGTGCCATGTTCTATTATTATGCTATGGATATGTTCGGACGCATTCCGATATTGGAGTCGTCAACACAGAAGACGGCCGATATACGGCAGAGCAATCGCAGCGATGTGTTCAAGTATATCGTGAACGAACTGCAGGCTGTAGCACCGCTCCTGCCAAATGAGCACAGCAACTTGCAGGGCAACTATTACGGTAGGGTGACACGCCCCGTGGCTTGGTTTCTGCTTGCCAAACTTGCCCTTAATGCAGAGGTTTATACCGACGATAATTGGACTGACTCGTACCGTACTGATGGTAAGACAATAATGTTCGATGTAGACGGCACGCAGAAGAACGCTTGGCTCACATGTATACATTATTGCAACCTGATTGCTTCAGCCGGATATTCACTCGAGAGCGACTATACCAAGAACTTTGCCGTACATAATGAGAATTCCAATGAGAATATCTTCACCATTCCGTTGGACAAGATGCTTTATCTTAACGAGTTTCATTATCTCTTCCGTTCACGCCACTACGCTCATGGTGGGGCTTATGGTGGAGCATCGGAGAATGGTACTTGCGCCACACTGCATACAATGGCGGTATATGGCTACAATACTCCATCGCCCGACACACGTCTTGACATGAATTTCTACACGGGCAAGGTTGAGATTGACGGTAGCTACGTTACGCTTGATGATGGCAATCTGCTCGAATACAAGCCACTTGACGTCGAACAGAATCTCACGGCAAGCCCGTATATCGAGACTGCCGGTGCACGTATGAAGAAGTATGAGGTAGACCGCACGGCATATTCCGACGGTCGTATGCCCGACAACGATATCGTGCTCTATCGCTATGCCGACGTAATGCTCATGAAGGCTGAAGCCAAAGTGAGGAATGGAGAGTCGGGCGATGAAGAGTTGAAAGCAGTGCGTAATCGTGTTGGAATGCCTTCGCTTCCTGCCACACTTGACAACATACTCAATGAACGTTTGTTGGAACTTGTATGGGAAGGTTGGCGCCGTCAGGACATGATACGCTTCGGCACCTACAACAAACAGTATGACATACACATTCCATCCGAAGCCGACAAGAAGGGCTACACAACAGTGTTCCCTATTCCTGGCAAGGCTCGTGAGTTGAATCCTAACCTCGAACAGAATCCGGGTTATTGATACGCTACCTTATTTTAACGATTGAAAACAAATAATGTAGAAATACAAAAATGTAATCAAAAAAATACCTTTTAATAGGTATGGTGTGATTCTTTTTTTGTAATTTTGTAATCGTTAATGGGTAAGGTGAGTACACCTTATTTATATATAAGGTATAAACCACTCAATACAGCGAAGATTTTTCATTAATAATTTATTTATTATACCGATTATGATTTATTCAAAAGAAGTAGACAACATGTGCGTTGTCGCAAAGGGTCCTAACCACGGACCGGCTCCAATTCCTGAAGAGGGAAAATGGATTTATGCCAAGGAGATTAAGGATATTTCTGGTTATACTCACGGTGTGGGTTGGTGTGCTCCTCAGCAGGGTGCTTGCAAGCTGTCTTTGAACGTAAAGGACGGCGTTATCCAGGAGGCTCTTGTTGAGACTATCGGTTGCACCGGTATGACTCACTCAGCAGCTATGGCTTCTGAGATTCTCCCAGGTAAGACAATCCTTGAGGCTCTGAATACCGACCTTGTTTGCGACGCTATCAACACAGCTATGCGCGAGCTCTTCCTCCAGATTGTTTACGGACGTACACAGAGCGCATTCTCTGAGGGCGGTCTCGTAATCGGTGCTGGTCTTGAGGACCTCGGCAAGGGTCTTCGCTCACAGACAGGTACTCTCTACGGTACTGTAGCTAAGGGTACACGCTACTTGGAGCTCACAGAGGGCTACATCACACGTCAGTTCCTCGACAAGGACAACCAGGTTTGCGGTTATGAGTATGTTCACCTCGGCAAGATGATGGAAGCCATCAAGAACGGTATGGACGCTAATGAGGCTGTGAAGAAGTTCACTGGCTCTTACGGTCGTACAACTGCTGAGCAGGGTGTTGTTAAAGCAATTGATCCACGTAAAG
>OQWI01000202.1_pt1 | contig 28426 bp, 9 predicted proteins | sample 1691551 | NCBI WGS metagenome assembly OQWI01 (sample SAMN03418259, study PRJEB22391) | human gut metagenome | biome: human-gut; feature: organic feature; material: feces | host: Homo sapiens | place: Tanzania | collected 2013-01
TTCGCCGAATGCCCGGATGTTGAAGACGGGCGACTCCAGTTCGGGCAGATAGCGGCGGCGTCCCATGATGGTTGCGACGTATCCCCGCTTCTTTGCTGTTTTGACGATCTCCTCCAGCCCTGAACGCCCCGATACAGGGCTCCTCCGCGGACATCATCAAACTTGCAATGAACAACACGGCACGCCGTCTCCGCGCCGAAAAACGCAAGGCGAAGCTGATTCTGCAGATACACGACGAACTCATCATCGAAGCTCCGTCTCTTCATCGTTGATGAGGTCGCTCATAGGCTCCTCATCATCGACTGACGCTGCTGTTGGTGTCTTTGATGTGCCGTCAGCATCAAGAGCTGTTCCTGCAATGGCACTCGCTGTTGCTGCCTGCCCACCTAAATGGTTTCCTTCATTGGCGTGCTGACCACGGACAAACTCTTTGAACTTGCCTGTTCCCTCTATCTCTCGAAGTAGGAATATCTTGCCACTCTTGAACTCCTTGCTGTTCTCTATGATTGCCTGCGTCATAGGATTTTGAGTTGTGAACTCGGCAGGTGTTACACCATAGCCTGTAAGACTGCCTCCGCTGAAATGTACTTTCACCGTAGCCTTACCGCATTCAATGAGTGCAACCCATTCCATGTAGCCACTAACTCCATACGTTTTTCTTTTTGCGTTCATACTTTATTCTATTTTTTGAATGTGCGATACCAACAAAAAAGGGGCGGACGGTGTGACCCATCCGTCCCAGTGTTGTTTAACTTTTCACTGCAATAAGCTCGACTACTCTTCAGTAGCCATAACCTCTCCGTGGAACTCGCTCCATGCTTTACCATCGTACTTCCACATCTGACCGTTCTGCGCCTTAGCGTTGATGCCTGGGCAGTCGCAAATCAGATAATATACGGTGCCTGCAACAAGGTCACCCTCGGCTGGTGCGGTCTCGGCATCCCACATAACGAAGGCTGTTGCGCCCTCGGTTGCTGCGTCGCCTTCACCGTCAATCCAGATGTGGCAGCTACCCTTCAGTGCAAGAGCATCCCAAACGAGTACACCAGTACGTGTTGCCTCCTCACCGTCTACACGGTCGGTGAAGCTGTGCTCGGTTGTACGCTGATAGTGTACAAGACGATCCTCGCCAATCAATGCACCGCTGTTACTCCAGCCAAGACGGTCAAGGGTCGGCTCACGCTTAATCTCGATGTCACCAAACACGGTGTGGATATTGGTAATCTCCCAACCAAGCTTGTTGGTCTTTACCGTGATGTTTACCTCGGGATGCTTAGAGAAGTCGATGCACTGGATTTCCTCAAGCAGGTTCTTGCCTGCAAGGAGAAGGGCGGTCTTAGGAACGTCCTCGCCAGTGAAGAACATCTTGGCAAGAGCGATGAACTTCTCGTATGTCCACTTGCCCTTGTGCTGCAACTCACGCTTGAACTGCCAACGCACGCCCTCGGTGAAGTAGATATACTGCATACCCAACTTCGGAACGTTCACCTTGAACTTGCCCTTGCGACCTGCCCAAAGGGTACGGTTACCACGAACCTTGAAGTTCGCAATAGCTTGCTCGGCAATCAATGCCTTGGTGAATGGGATGCGCTTCTTCTGAGAGTCGAAGTAGTCAGATACAATCTGGTTCATGCCTCGCTTCTGGAGATATACTCGACTGGGCTGAGGAACAATGAGGTCTGGGTCTACTTCTTTCTGTGTCTCATAGAGAGCGTTAGAAAGGATGGTACATACGGTGCCTGCTGGGATTTCGGGTATCTTACAATACTCGTCAGTGGGCTGTGTCTTTGTACCGTTCACGGCACGCACTATGGGGTTGCCGCTGGCTTGGTCGTGACCGACTACGAACAACTGCAGAGGCTTGCCTACGGTCTTTGTCTTACCGTCTTCTGCATAGCCGTCTACGCCTTCCACAAGCAAGGTGCCGTATGGGCGTGGAATGTTCTGGTCTTCTGCACTGAGCTGAAGGATACCAGTGTTGCCAGTGGTGGCTTCAAGTTTTGCACTTGTGGTTACAGAGCTGCGTGGCTCGTCAATCATAAAGTGGTCTACCTCGGGAGAGTCAATCTTGACTTTCTTTGCTTTGAGCATGAGGTTCATAAGAGGGGTGTCGTCCGAATTGAACTTAAAAAGTTCATCGTCGATGTCTACCTCTACAAAGTTACCGCCATCAATACCGCCTGTTGCTTCGGCTGCACTCGATACGGTTGCAGGTGCGCCACCTGCCTGGGTCTGCAAACCTGCCGTGCCTGTACCTACGGCTACGGTGCCTGTTGCTACGCTTACTTCTTCTGCCATAGTTTTAACAATTTTAATGGATTTGAATTATAATTACTTACTCGCTTTACTACTTGGCTTCCTCTGCAAGACCGAAGATGCCACGGTTTGAACGCTTGGTAGTTGCGCCACTTCCCTTGCCACTGGTGAGGTTAGGAATGCCGTCACCCTTTTGTCGCTTGCGCAACTTCTCCTCAATCTTGGTGTTCTTGCCCCTCACTTCGCCTTCGTGATTAGCCTCTTCAACAGCCGTGTCGTAGTTCAGTGCCTTCATTGCCATACCAATGGTCTCGGCTGTGAACTTGCCCATGACGGCATCACGAGTAATGCCGATAAGGAACTCCATCGCTCCGTCTACCTGCTCGTCGCTGAGTCCGTTCTGCTGCTGATAGTCGGAAATTACCTTCAAACTCTCTTCAAGATTCTTCTGGTAGATGTCGTCAAGTTCCTTCTCTTTGGCGACACGTTCAACAAACTCTTTGTTGGCGTTGGCAATCTCTTCTTGACGGTCGGGGTCGTTGATTGCATCGGCAATGTCAGTACCGAACTGGCGGACGAGTTCTACGGCTGGGTCTTTGCCGTCCTTCCAGTTCATGAGGAATTTAGCACTACGAGGGTCGCTGCTGAACATATCACTGAACTTACCCTCACGCTCCTTGTACCCCGACAACTGCTTGTCGTAATCATCGTAATCATCGTTGATTTGACCGAAGAATACTTCGTCGTCGTCGAAGTCACGGTCGGGGTACTTGCCTTTCATGCGCTCCTTGAATTGGTCACGCTTGCTTTTAACTTGGCTATTTTCAACCTTTTCCATATTTGCTTTGATTTTTCGATGATTATTGATGCAAAAATAACATGGTTTAGGCGTTCATTACTTTTATTTATTTCAGCACAAAACATTAACTTTGTCTATACACTTGAACTGTCAAGTGGCTGCAATAACAATCTGAAACAACTTACTTTACCGCATCGGTGGAAACTTAATAATGAAACATAAAGGAAGTAAATTTGAGTATGAAGAGGAACGTGATAAAGACCTCATGCGTGCATATCGTGAACAAATTGCGATATGCGACACTATCGTGCTTTCTGAAATTTTCACTAAGGTGGTACTTATGCCTGCATCAAGATTTTGGGTTAGCGAGGAAAGGGCGTGCATCGTCATTGGAAAGATGATGCGTGGAGACTCGTTGCATAAGATGAGACCTACAACAAGGGAAATGTACCTTGAAATTTACAGAAGGGTTTGCAGCATAAAGAAAGAGCAGCCTAACAAACCGCTTTCGGAAATAGTTTTCCAAGTGGTTGGTCAGCCTGCTCCACAATTTTATCTTACGCCAGACTCGGCTCGGGTTATTGTCACTAAGATTAAGCGTCGGTTCTACGAGAAAAACAAGAAACGATTGCGACACATGTTCAACAGCATATAAAACGGCAGGAGGTGTTTCCCCTTCTGCCGTTTATATTGTTGCTGCACTTATGGCTCGCTTGCGCTTCACTGCCATTCGCTTCACTCTTGGAACAATGGTCGGTACCTCCATTTCGTAGAAACTGATATGCAAACCAATGGCTCGTGTCATTAGCAGGTCGTCATGCTTGCCAGTGATAGCACCAAAGGCTCCATTCTTTTTCTTCTCGTAGCATAGATACTCGTCAAGACAGCGTGCGTCTCGTTCCACATACAACTGCTCACGGATAACCTTAACAAGCGTACTGATGATTTTCGGCTTTGTAGCAACGTTGGTATGGAAACCATATTTCTTTGGCTCGCCTTCTTGTATCTCTTCGTCGCTTTGCTTACGGGCATAGAGGTTACTATATACGTCCTTTATTTGGTTGAGGATATAGCCAGACATATCACCGTCCACCTGTCGCTCCTTGTCGTGGGTCTCGAGCGTATTACTTTCTATCACAAGCAGGGCGTTGTCATAGAAGGCTGCTATCTGTGCTGCCTTCCACGCCAACATATCCATGTCTATGTGTCCGTACCATTGTGCTACTACTACTGGCTTGCCGCCTTCCATTTGGTTCAGACGGTCAAACACTACGATTACACTCCAGTCCGCTTTCTTACCTCTACCGCCAATATCCACAACAACAAGATAGCGGTCGGTGACTTCTTCTTTATCATCAACATCTGGCTTTGACCATACCCACAACAAGCCTTGCTTGTCTTCTTTGAAGCGGAGGTTGCTAAGTGCGTCCTCGCCTTCGTCACCATCGGCATACACATCGCCAACATACTTTGGTGCCTTGCAACACTTCTTGAACTTCTCAACATTGTATTTGTCGAACACTCTTGCTCCACTATGAACAAAGGCTTCAACATCATCACTGGGGTACTCACTCGCCATGTCGCCATGATCTGTGTACTTGCTGCGCTCCAATATGTACCAGTTGATAGCTTCGAGGGTTGCGCCCTGCTCCCACAACCACCATAGGTATTTGCCGCTTTCCTCACGGTCACTGGCTGCATTGGCATTGTTGCGGTTCTCCCATAGCTTGGTGGCAAAAGCATTGATGTCGTCAATGGGAGCCGAATACTGCTCAATCTCAAACCAGGAGATAAACAGAGCCTCAAACTGTGATTTGTTGTTCTTGGCTGCATCATACTCTCGTTGGAAGAAGTTGCCAGTACCGTTTGCTGTCGATTCGTACACAATCATTGTGTATGGCTTCAACAGAATACCAGAGCAAGCCGAACGCACAATCTGCTCGGGGGTCTTACCGTCTGTCGTTACCCATAGACCAACCTCGGTACAATGTACAAGGTTGTAGTCGCCACCTCGGGCAGAGTTCGGCTTCTCGGCTGTGCCTACCTTTATTTTGCAGTTCCTTTGAGGAATACGGTGTATGTTACCACTCTGTCCTACACCTACTATCTTGGGTTCTGTCTCGTTGTAGGCTTCGCCCATCTCATAGAGCATACTTACAGGATACTCCTTGATGAGCTTGTCGAACATGTCCTTCACCTCGGTAGAGGCATCTTTAACATGACCGACAATAAGGCTGTTCAAGCCTACCTTATGTACGAGCTGCAACCACGCCATGTATATCTGCGTAGCTGTACTGCCTCCCCACTGACGAGCCTTCAAAAGGATTAGACGGATTGGTTTGCCCTGCAATCTGCGACGCTCAAAGCGCATTATCAACTTGCGCTGCGGTCGGTTCAAACGAAAATGTACGTCCTCACCACCTCCTTTTTGTTTGATGAAAACGTACATTGCAGCCCAAAATGCGAAGTCGTGCTTCGCTCGAAGGCGAACAAATTGCTCTATTACCTTTTCCTTGTCTTCCTCGGAATACTCCACATTCATGTAGTCCTCCAAGAATTTACGGATGCTGCCTGCCTCTAAGAGCTGCTGCACAAGTGGCACCTTTAGCATCGACAAAGGAACGTACTGAACAGGAAAGGGGAAATCTTCTATCTCTATTTTCTTCCTTTCGCCTATGCTGCCCTCACCAGTGATAGGGTTGAACTTGGAACGTATCTCGGCATTGCGCATACGGTTCAACGCTATTAGCTTGGCTACGTTTTCAGACACGACAAGGGCGGCTGCATTGCGAACGGATGCAGCCTCTCCTCTTGTCTTTGTGTCCTTTGCTATCATAGATATGGAAGATTGATAGTTCATTTATTATGCAGCATGACGCAACATGCCCCATGCCTTGTTTACGGCATCCATGTTTGCACCCTGCTGTGCTTGTTTCATAATCTCTGGTGACAATGCCTCTGGGGTCTGACCATTCTCCAACTGCTCCTGCTGACTGTTGAGGCTCTGCAACAACTCGTCGGCAAATGGGAAGTCGCCATGTTCAAGCAACTGCTGCAAGCTGATTTGGTTGCTGCGCCAAATCTCCATAAGGAAGTCGTTTGCCATCATGCGGTAGGCAGGTGTGCTGGTGCTCTCGACGATTGACAAGTCAAACTCGATGTCTCTAATCTTCTTCGGGTCGTACTCTATCTGCGTGCCGCTTCTGCCAGATATGTTGAACACACGCTTCGAGTCGTAATACTGCTGTATGTTCTTCACATCCTTATAGGCTGCGTCAATAACAAACTGGCTGAACGACTCCAAGAGGTCAAGCAACGAGGTGGTGGCGTTCTGTGTCTGCTGTGAGTACAGCGAAGCACTCATACCACTCATGCCTGGTTTGCCCTGCAAAGCTCCGTTCACTCCGCTTATCTCTTCGAAGAACTTTAGTTGCAGGTTCAGCAATTCGGTGATGCCGATATTCGTTGAGTTGTTGGCTATCTGTTGCGGAAGCACCTTCGTGTTCTTCGCCTTGATAGCAATAACACCGTTGAAGCGGCTCCACTCGTCGGCAATGTCGTTGATGTCCATGCCTTTAGGCAGACACTCTTCGGGGAACAGCAACACGCCCTTTGCACTCGCACGCATAATCCAGTCGTACAGAGTAATGAGGCGGTTGGTGTAACGCTGTTGGTCTATGACATCGCTCACAAAACTGTGTATCTCTCCGTCGATGTAGGGGTACGCCTTGAAGATGTAAGGGTGGCTCTTGTGTTCGTATGGGGTTTCGCCCTCCCTAAGTATCTCGCCTGTCGGGGTCAAGTGGTAGTAGTACCAGTAATCGTCCATAAACCACTTGGCTTTGATAAGCGGAATGTCGTCAATATTCATGCCTTGCTCAAGTCCACGTCTCATTCGGTCGTTATTGACAACTTCCACCATATCGTGATAGTCCTCAACGTCAATCTTATATACGTCTCTCTTTACGCCATACCTCGATTACACGGCATCGTGTGTTGTCGCTGCAAACAAAGAAGTCGAGGTTCTTTATTGAGCTGTAACCGAAGTTCTGCATATACGACTGAAACAAATGGCGGTCATGGCACCATGAGTATATGTTTTTAAGTCGCTCAACGTCGGCTGGGCTTTCTGCATATTTCTGTAGAAGCGTCTCGTAACTCATATCATGCACCTCACCAATGAAGTTGCAGTCCCAACCTCGGAAATCACGCATGTTTGAGTCTATGAAGAAGTTGTTGGGCTGAACATAGTCTGTCCAACAGTCCAACTTGTCATTGCGCCAACCAAACCATTTACGATGAACGGCAAGACCGCTGATAAGATACTCCTCCATTGTACGAGCATACACGTCCGACATGCGGTTCAACTGCATGTTGCACTGGAGTATTGTACTCATTGTCTCGCCAAGTTTCTGCTCGTCACGGTCACGAGCTGTACAGATTGGCTCCTTTGCTTGCTGACGATACACACCAAGCACGGTATTGACAAGTCTGCGGATGAGGTTATTCTTCAAAGGAACGTTGCCTTGCTGCTTGATATACTCCTCCTCGGTCATCCATTCTCCGTCAACCTTGATGCGGTCTTTCCATTGGTCGCCATAACAGTAACGCTTGTTGCGCTCTCTGTCCTTGCGGAAGAGGTACATGTTATTCCAGTACATTTGCGCCTCCGCAAGTATCTCAAATGCTCTACCGCTATTGTGAGCCTTTGAGTATGCCACCGTATCAAGGGTCGGGATTTGCGCTCGGATACGGCTCATAGGTAAAAGTCTTTCCGTCATAACTATTTGTTTTATGAGTGTGTGAACATTGGTGTGCAAATATACAACACCAATGTCACACACGCTTTTTATTTATTTACGCTTACTTCTTTCTCGCATCGTCAAAGGCTCGGATGCGCATTACCATTTCTTGCTTCAGAGTGTTTATATCCGCTTCGAGTTCCTTACGCTCTTGGTCGTCTGTGGTCTCTTTAAGTTCGTCGCTGAGTTCCTTCACATCGTAGTAATACTCGTCCACAATCTCGTAACGTCCGTACTCGGGTGAGTTATACATGAAGTCAAGTTTCTCGGCTGCACCAATGATACCTTCTGAGTCTTGGTTCTCGTAGTGGTCTACAAGTCGCTTGGTCTCACGATACTCTCCGCAATACTTCCAGTACTCGGCATTGTAACGCTTGGCTGCGGCATTCTCGTCGCCACTCTTGATAACACGGCTTGCCAAGAGGATGTTGCTCCAGTCGAAATCTTGCTTTCCTGCAACCATCTCGCCTGCCTTAACCATCTTGTTGGCGGTGGTGGATATTCCACCGAAGACTCCTTCAAATAAATGTTCCAACTTAGAAGGGTTCCAGTTTGCCCAACCTCGCTTCACATCGTCGCCTCCAGTAACCTCGTTGCACCACTTTGAGAAATCAACTACCAACTGATTGGTACGCTTACTTGCCTTTGTCCATTCGGGATCTTCCTCGTTGTAAGGAGTCTTGCGGTAGATTGGCATTCCCTTCCAGTCTTTGTTGTTGGCGTTTTCAACAAATGGCTTGACGTATGAAGGTGAAACGGTTGACCAACTCATATCACCATCGCTCTCCATAAGGTCGAGAGGTAGCATTGAAGACATTGAGCCTGCTATTTCTTTGGCTATCTCCTTGCCACTCATACGCTCCTTGCCACTGGCTAAGCTGCTAAATAGCTCTCCAAGTCCGTAGATGGCTCGTTGCTCGATGCCAAGAGGAATACTGCAGAAGCTCTTTGTGCCTGGTATCTTGAAGCAGATGTTGCTACGACGAACATACGAAGGTAGGTTCCAGTAATCATCATCGTCACCACCACCAATGCCTGCAAGCATGGCACCAAGAAGGAACAAACCTGCATCCATTGCAAGGGCTTTTGCCGTATGGTGCTTGTGAAGACTCGCAAAGTTGGTCGTACCCTGTACGGCTGCGTTCCAGAATACATAGAAGCTGCGTCCTATTCCGCTTGTGAAGGCTCCAAAATTACCGAACTTTGTCTGACCAGTCTTGCTCAAGAACGTACTGCCTGCGCCCTTCTTGTTGAAGTTCACACTCACTTCTTTTGCATCCCACACGCTACGCTCTACACTGCGTCCCATTTGGCGACTGGTAAGATAGGCGGCAAAACGAGCACAGTTCTCTACGCTGCGGTTGATGTCGTCCAGCTTGTCACCAAGAAATTTCCATGCTGCTTCGGCAGGGATGCTTGCATCCTTCATGCGCACATACTTCTTGATGAGCTTCTTCTGCTTCTCGATGTCCTTAACTACGGTGTAGCCTGTCTCACCGCCATTCATCATGAACTGGTGGAAAGCTCGCTCCATTTCGTTGTTCATGTCAAGTGTTCCGCTGTTGTGCTTCTGCAATAGCTTATAGAGCATAGCAGGATTGCACTTCAAGAAGTTCTTGTTGAACTTGATGGCGTAATTCGGTGTCTCTCTTACCCACATGGTGCTGTTGGCATACATCGCATCACGAAGGAAGTTACTCAACACGAACTCGGGGTTGCGAGTCGTATAGAAGGCTGACATCTGACGGTTCACATATTCGCCCATCTTCAAGATTGCGCCAACGGCACCTGTGTTCTCGTTGTCGGGATTGGTAAGTCCGTTGAGGGCTTGCGCCACTCTCGGACTACCATTGATGGTTAAGATATAATCCTCTCCTCCCATTTTCACATGAACTTGGTGTTCGTTGAGGTTCTTGCCAAGTGCAATGTAAGGTATGTTGGCTGCATCCTTGCCTCGCTTGTAATGGTCGGGGTCTGACTCTGCAAGCTGGCGCATCTGCTCCTCGAAGGCTTCGGTCTTTGCAAGTACATCGTCTGCACTATCGTTCTCGTCGATGTTGGCGGTTACGGCTTCCCATTGGTCTTGCACATCATCGTAGCGGAGCCACATCTTGTTTACGCTGACGGCATCGCTCGGATGGTTCATGGCGAACTTCAAGAACTTCTGCTTCATCATATTGCGATTGCCCTGCACAATGGCACAATCTGCCATGTTTGCAATGGTCGCTATTGGGTCGTCAGCTATGCTCTTACGTCCTTCTGCCTTTTTCAATGGACTGCTGAAACCACTCTTCTCATGTGTCAGATAGCTATACACCTCGTCACTGGTGGTAGCGTCGAAGCCTCGCAACGGTATGTAGTATTCGTACATGCTGTTGATTTCATCGAAGCCTGCCTTACTTAGCAAGCCTGCTTTGTAGGTCTTCTCCAATGTAGCTTTGGTGCAAGCGTTTACTCTTCCCCAGAGTTGGTCTACATCGTGGTCGCCTTCAAAGGTGCTGACAAACTGCTTGGCTAACGACTCGGCTGTTGCAAGGTCGTCTTCGCCCATGAGTCCAGTGATACCGCCATAGTCACGTTCACGGTTCTCATTATACAGCTCGTCTACTCGGTCTTGCATGCACTGCTTCACATCATCAAGGGCATCGAGTGCGTCTTGGTCAAGTGGGTCGTTCTGTACGGCTCGCTCCGCTGCTCGCAAGTCTTTTCCTAACTCGTCCATTGCCGTTTGCTCTGCGGCTCGTCGTGCCATGACCTCGTTACGTTCCAATCCGTGCTTTGCCATCATGTACCGAGTAACCTCATCACGGCTGCTGTTCTCCTTTGCAAGGTTGTGTAACTCGTCAAGCATAGGGTTAAACAGCAACTTGCCATAGATGTCCTGCTCGGCATGGTTCTTTGAACTTAGGGCGTTCTCTGCCATGTAAGCGTTCTCGAAATCCTTAACCTTCTCACCAGTGGCTTTTGCAATCTGCTCCATCAGTCTGCGCAATGACAACATACTGTCCTGCACGGCTTCACGGAACTGATACATACCGCTTTGTATGGTACGCTCGTAACGGTCTCGCACAATGGCTCGGTCTCGCTCGTCCATTACATCACCGTCACGATACATATAGCTGTCACCATCGGCTACCGAAGCTGCGGAATTATCAGTCTCTGCGAAGTTTCCAACCTTCAAGTCCATTTGCTTGCTTAGGTCTTCTGCTTCGCCAAGAATACTACGATACCTGCCTGGCTTCTTCAAGTTCTCATAGCTGCGCCACAAAATATAGCGAAGGTCGGCATCAGTAAGGGTTTTGTTAAGAACGAGTCCTGCCTTTCTTAGCATATCGAGGAAGAGGAACTTTATCTTGCCCCACCAACTCTGATATTCCGCACGGTCAAAGTTCGTATCTTCTGCCATGCCTGCAAGATACTCCTCGGTTGCAACCTTGAAGTCCCAGTCGTTCTTGGCAGCAAGTCTGTTGATTGCTTCTCGTATCTCCTTGCTGGCGTTGTTATAGACATTCTCCAAGAATGTGTCAAAGTCCTCGCCAAACAACTCACGGAGTCCGTGGTGTGCTACACCCTCATGCAGGATGGTGCGCATAACGTCCTGTCCGCTTGTATGGTTAGGAAGGATGATTACTATCTTGCCTGTCTTCGTGTCATACCAACCTTTAGCTCGGGCACGTCTGCCAGTAAGTCCCTCGGTGTCGGTCTTCACCTCCACATCTAAGCCAAGCTGCCTTGCCACATCACTCACGCTTTCCACGGCTCTGCGTGTCTCACGTTCTATGAAGGCGGCTTTTGCTTGCTCTTTTTTGGTAGGCTTACCGTTTCTACGACGTGGTTTCTTGGTCTCGGCAAGTACACTGCGCCACGGACTAACCTCTATACTGTTGCCGTCACTTGTCATGGTGGCGACATAGCTCTCATATTTGGTACGGAAAGCATCTAAAAGTCTGTCCTTGTTGGCAAAGATTGCGTTCAGTCCTTCTACCTTATAACCTCCATTTCTCCAGTCCAATTCGATAGGAAGAACTTGTCCGTCTTCAAAGGCGGTCTGCTCTCGCTGACGTTCGTCCTTCTTCTGCTGTTCATAGAGACTCTTGTAGTAACTTGCGTCCTGCTTGTTCTCTTTGATTGCTTTCAGAAGGTTCTTGTCGGTGAAGTCGAGGTCTCTACGAACATAACCAGGCATTGACATGGCTACCGAACTTTCGTCATGAGCTGGCTCCAGTTCGTTGTAGTCGAAAGTCTCTGCCTTACGCTGCAAGCCTGCCTCGTCAAGCCCCAATTCTTTCAGACGTTCTGCTGTCATTGGCTCACCACTCTTTCTGTCGTACCAGTCACCACCTGCTTCTTGGTTGAGTTTCTTGGCTTCCTCGTCGGTAAGGGCACGCTTCACACGGTAGGCTCCAGTGATGATCATGGCAGGAATGTTCGGGTTGGCATTGGTGCGGTAGATGTAATAACCGTCCTTCGGTATGTAAGGTAGTCCTGCTTGGCTGTGCTCATACTTACCATTTCCATTCACTCCATACTCCCACGCTTCCAACTGATAGTCTCGGTCGGCTGCATATTCCACCTCGAAGAACACTACGTTATCGGGAAGACGGTCACGAACTCCCTTTGTGTCGCCTTCTACGGCAAACTGCGATGCGTTAGGATAGGCGGCAAGGTGCTTGCCTGGTCTCCATGCAAGGGGTGCGCCCTTTGCGTCTCGCACGCTCACTCTGCCTCTTGTGTTCTGAATTGGCTCGCCTTGCTTGTCTCGCTTTATCTTGCCAGTGTCGGCATTGAGCCAAGTGTGAGGTGGTGCGCCAACTGCCTCGTCTGCTATCATCTTTGGATGAAGGGTTACGCTGCCATCCTCATGCTGCTTTACGATGAACACGGCATAGGCGGTCTTCGTGTGTTTCGGGGCGGTCTGCTCACGGAGTGAATAGCGGAGGTCTTTATCCTCTGCTGTTGCATCGGGCAACGAGTCACGGAAACGCTTGTCGTCGTCCGTGTCCTCGTCGGCTTCGTCTGCCTCTGTCACTCCAGTAGCTGCTTCTACCTCGCTATCCATTTCGGCATACTTCTGTTCCTTCTCTTCGAGTTCCTTCTTCATAAGCTCGGTGTACTCTTCAAGATGCTCGTATGCCTCGGATAGTTCCTTGTCATACTGGAAGGGCTGTCCTTCACGGCTCTTCACCTGCTCCAGCTCGCCTTTCATACGTTCAGCCAAGTTGGTGTTTCGGGTTAGCTCTTCTCGGAAGCTGTCACCACTAACAACGTTCTCGAAGATATCCTCGATGGCGTTCTTGAACCAAGCACCGCCTTTCTCGTTTTCCAAACCAAGTTCGGGGCACGAATAGGTGATGCTGCGTGAAATCTTAGTGTCCACTGCACCATAATGGTTCACTAACTCCTTCTTCTGGGTGGTGGTTATAGTGAAGGTGACATCGCCAATCTGAACATCTACCTTGCGTGTGCGCATATCTTCGCCACTCGACTTACGCATTTCTTCGGCTGTCTCGTTTACCTTTTTATTGAGGTCAACAAAAAGGTCTGACATTGCATTGATGTCTGCATAGGTCTTCTTGCCTACCTTGATTGCAGGTGTCGCATTTTCACCGAAGGCGGCTGCAATGGCATCCAACTGCTGTTGGGCAGTAGCTGCTCTTTCTTCAGCACGCTCAATCTCTCGATTGATACGAGGGATAGCATTGTGGACGTAGGTCTGGTCGGCTTCCCATTGCTTCTTCTTGCTCTCATACTTGCGAACCTCACGCTCGGCTTGGTTCTTCAGCATTGCATACTGGCTACCCGAAAGCTGTGCTACGGTGTCACCGAATACGTCTTCATCCTCCTCCATGCTACGGTCTTCCATGCTGTTCTGCAACATCGACTTGCCCTTCATGATTGAGTCGGCAATGGCTCCCTTAGTCTTCAGTCGCTGATATGCGGTAACGTCGAGTGAGTCCTGCACACCGAAACGCAAGATGCGGATTGGAATACCCATTACCTTATGCAGGTTGCCTTGACGTGCAATTCGACCATTGCGCTGAGTGTAGTCCATTGGACGGTTTGGTGCATCCAAGTGTATGAGGGTGTGCAAACGCTCTTGAATATTCACGCCTGTACCAAGTGTGAAGGTACTACCCATAATCACACGGATTTCTCCACGGTTCACCTTGTCGAAGATTTCCTGCTTCTTCTTGATAGACATACCAGAACGGATGATTACCACCTGCTCGGCTGGCACACCTTGCTCAATCAGTTTCTTTCTGATGTCCTCGTAGAGGTTGAAACCACTGTGCTTGTTCTGATAGTTGTCGGCAAACAAAGCAACGGTGCCGTTATATTTGGCGGTCTCTTTGAGAGAGCGTAAGGTCTGACGCACGGCTTCATTGGTCTTGCTGTTCTTATCATCCTCGGCATCTGCCATAACAAGACGAGCATCAACGGCTGCTGCTTTGGCTATGCCGTACATGGTCAAAGGAATATGGCTGCTCTCCTTCTTCTCCTTGCCACTCATCTTGTCGTACTCGTTGAGTTGCTCCTTTACAAACTTCATGATGCTGCGTAGAGCACGAGTCTGAGGAAGATAGATGTCCTGCGCCTGTCCACCTTCAATGTCGGGAACATTGTCCTTTACTGCTTTCGCTTCATCAGTGCGCACGGTATCAGCAACGCTCGACCAGATGCGAACCAACTCGGGTAGGTTCACATAACCTGCAAAGCGGTTTACTTCTTGGAACTTTGCATTTGTTTTGAACTCCAGCATCTGTGTCAGATTACCAAAGTTGCGCACAAAATCGTCGAAGTAGTAGATGTCGTATGCCTTCATTGTGTCGGCTGGCATCAAGTAGCGCATGAACGTCCATATCTCGGCTGCTGTGTTACTGATAGGTGTACCAGTAGCGAAGATAACATTACGTCCATTGTTCTTCTCCAGTACGGCTTGGGTCTTCAGATACACGCCTTGCGACTTCTTTGAGAACGAGGGGTCGATACCTTTCACTCCTCGCTGCATGGCAGTAGCGAAACCAAGATGCTTGTATTCGTGAGCCTCATCAATGAGAAGGGCATCAATGCCCATATCGTCAAAGTCTTCCACATCGTCGGTCTGACGGTCAAGCATTTCCTTTGCCTTTACGGATGCGTTCTGCTTTGCAACGGCTTCTTTCTTGCCGTCACGTTGCTTACGCTTGCCTGCCAACGCCTCTGCTAAGGCTCCCATTTCGTCCTTGCATTTCTCGATTTCTTTCTCGGCTTGACGGATGATCGGATTTCTGTCATTGTCGGAGTCGGCTTCACGCATCTGCTCCAACACCATCATCTTCTCATCTATCTTGTCTTGGATGAAACGCATCTGACGCTCCTCACTATCGGGGATGCGCTCAAATACCGACTGGGGTACAACAATCATATCCCAATCGTTGTACTTGATTTTGGCGTAAAAATTCTTTCTGCCTTCCTTGTCTCGGTCTTTGTCTTCCAATGTGAGCACCTTTGCATTAGGGTATAGCTCCTTTGCACTTGCCACGAACTGACCAACGGTAGCGTTCTGTACAACAATCATTGGCTTCTTGGCTGTGCCGAGTCTGCGCATCTCCATTGCGGTGCTGATGAGGGTGAACGTCTTGCCAGTGCCAACCTCATGGGCAAGCAACAACGGCTGCATCGTGCCACGGATGATAGCCTTCGACTGGTGAGGGCGCATCTTGAACTTATGGTTGGCACCACCGAAATACTCTGGAACGAACTCGTCGCTGATGGTAAGAGGGACGTAGTTGTTGAACTGCTCGTTGTAGGTGCGCTCTATGCGTTCCGACATGTCGGCATCGTTCTGCATCTTCTGACGTGCCCACTCCTTGAAGTCGGCTTTTATCTCGTCTATCTTGGCGGAACATGCCTGCGTAGCCTCCTTGTCTGTAATGGTTTCAGTTGTCTTGCTGGAACCATAGCCAACAGTATGCGTCTCGCTGACGGTGATAGTCTTGTTCTGCAACGCTGCTTCTATAAGGTCTGTGCCAAGTATTAGCTTCTGCACCACCTGTCCACGCACACCCATAGCCTTGTTCTTCTCGTAGCTGGTGTAGTATGGGGTCTTCATAAACCATGTACCGCCAACATTGGTGAGCTGAACATCTACATCGGTACGCTCCTTGATATAGTCTGTATATAACTTTGGGTCTACCCATGAGCTACCCAAAGTGAACTCTATCAAGTGAGAAGGAATATCCATAGGAATTACCTTGCGCAATGCTTCGATGTTGGCAGAATACTTGCCGTCGGTATTGGCTTCTTCTGCTTGTTTCAGCTTCTCACGCACGTTTCCACTTAGGTATTCATACGATACCTCCATCTGCATGGTGGCAGGGTTCTCATAGCCTAAGCCTTTCTCTACGATTTCTTTCTTCACGTCTTCCTCACTCTTGCCTAACTTGTCAGCAATATAAGGAACATCAATGTGTCCATACTGGTAGATGCTGGCAATGATTCCGTCCTTCACGTTCTTTGGCTCGGGAGCTTTCTCCTTCTCAACGACACGCTGGCTGAAGATGTCGGTCTTGTCATATTTCTCAACCTTCTTGCCGTTCTTGTCGCCAACTTCGCTGTATTTCTCCAATGCAAGGATAGTCGGGAAGTCCACGTCATTCTTCAAGAAAGCTATACTGGTGTTCTTATGCAGGTGTCCGTAGGTATTCACGAAACTGTCAAAGGCATCGTTCAACTTATCAAGCAACGGCTGCAGACCATTGTCACTCTCGGTCTGATAGGAGAGTACATCTGCAAGTGCGCCCTTTATCGCCTGGTACCTGCGGAAACATTCTGCCTTCGTAGTACCCTTTACCTTGTTGGCATTGACTGCAAGAGGCACGGCTTTGCCGTATTGGGCAATACAGAGCTTGTCGTCCTTGTCAAGAACGAGTGAACCTTCCTTCACATCATCCCCAAGGTCTTCATACACTGACTCGGATGATGCAGGAGTTGTCTCGCTAACTGCATCTTCCTTCATACCCTCAAAGGTCTTCATCCATGCTGCAAGCATTTCATTTTGGTTCTTGCCCTTCACTGGGTAGAGTGCCTTGCTCGTCGGACGGTAGAAGTCTTTGTTCTCGAAACCGAAGCGCATTTCACCTGCCATACATTCGGGATGCTCAATGAAATACTTGTTGTAGTCCATTGATACGGTGCGTTCCTTATCGGTCTTAGGGTCTTCAAAGGTGGCGGCACGCTCTGCGCTCACGGTGCTTACATCAATGGCATTAGCAGACTTCTTGCCGTTCACTCGCTTACGAATGACGATGATGTCAGAGGTGGCACCAGTACCGCCAAACGTCTGGTTGTTCAGACGGAAGGCACCTATAACATCGGCATTGCCTTCGTTCACAAGCCAGTTGCGAAGTTTCTGACTGCTGTCGAGTGTACCATTAGAGGTGATGAAGATACCAATACCTCCTTCACGGAGCTTGCGCACGTTCTTGGCAATGCAGAAGTCGTGAATGTCACGGAACTTCTTTGAAAGGTCGTTGTCGCCAGTCTCGTCGCTTACATGGAGTCCAGTGACAAACGGCACATTGGTGATTGCTAAATCAACACTACCATTAGGGACTCTTGTCGCCTCGAAGCCTTGCACATCAACCTTTGCATCGGGATAGAGCAATGACAGTATGTTGCCAGTTGTCTCGTCTATCTCCACTGCTTGAATATTGCTGCGCTCGCTCATGTCGGTAGGCATGGCACCAATGATGTTACCGATACCTGCAGAACCTTCAAGCACCTTGCCGCCCTTGAAACCTAAAGCTCGGGCTATATCCCACATCGTATCAATGACACTTGCAGGAGTGTAGTAGGCACTATTGCGGCTCATCTCGGCTTGTGCGTAGGCTTCTTCCCCAAGCAGCTCTTTCAAACGCTTGGCGGTAGGATTGCTCCAATCGTCTTTCTCGACGAATGCCTTGCCAAGACCACCCCAACCGCTGAACTGACGCAACACTTTCATCTGGGCAGGTGTGGCTTGCTTGCCTTCCTGCATCAGTTTCTGCATTAACTCAATGGCTTTGATGTTCGCATCTATACGAGCATCTGCACCCTTTGGAGCATAGTCCTTGCCACGTTCCGCATGGTTGTTGTTCACGTTCTTCTTCTCAGCAGGCGTTACACCTTGCTTGCTCTCAGATGGTCGAGATAATCCCTTGCTTCCTGTTCCGTCAGACTCAGTATTACGTGAATCACGTCCACCCATTCCTCGTCCGTCAATTCTTTCAGCTTCATTCCCTGCGCTTCCTCCCATCTGCGCATCCTGCTGGCGTTGTTGTCCGTCTCCCCCTTCTTTAGAGGAGCGAGCTTGTACGTTAGTTTCTTCATTGCTTTCTGTGTTTTGGTTTTCGTTCGTATCTGCAATTTCACCGAAAAGTGATGGCTCCTGCGTCTTCTTTGCTTTCGCCTTCTTCTCTGCCTTCTTTGCAGGCTTATTCTTCTTAGTTGCTACCTCATCTTCTACCATAAGGTCTTCAAGTTTGCACTCCTTACCATTTGTCAGATAGATGCGGTCAATATGAGGCTTGCTGAATTGAGCTGCACCAATCTGCTCACCACTGTGCATAACCATTGCTATATGTGTTGGTTTGCCATCGTAGTAAACGACACCTCGCTTTTCGATGTCTTCCTCGGTGGCAGGACGAAAAGACTTCTCATCAATAGTGCGATTTGCGTTACGCTCGTCGGCTATCTTCTTTATGGTCTCGTCCTTCTGCTGTTCTGCCTCCTGCTCCTTGACTACCATTTCTGCTGTTGCCATTGCATCAACGGAAGGCTTGTCGAAGTTGGCAATGTCTATTGTGCGAACCTCGTCGTATGGGGTAAGGTCTTCACTCCAGCCATTGGCTTCAACCTCTGGTAGGTCTCGGGCACCATTGTAGAAGGCTTTGAGGTATGGGCGAATTGCTTCACCCAAATCCTCAATCATAGCTTTGGCATACTCGGTAAACTTGCGTGCGCCCTTCTCGATATGGTAAACAGCCATTTCAGTACCGATTGCAAGCATTTCGGGGTCTACGCCAACATTGAGCTGTCCCAACTTCTTGCGCATACGAGCCTTCAACTCTGCATAGCGTTCATCGGTCACCAACTTGTTGCCGCTATCCTTTGGTTTCTTCACATCGGCACCAGTAGCCTCTTTCATGTCTATCAGCGATACTGGCTGCGCATCTGCAACGGCATCAGCATCATCAAGTATGCTGTCTGCCAGTTTCTGTGCGCTCTCCATGTCTCGCATCAAGAAGCCACCGTCTTCCTTGCTCCACCAACCTTTAGCATCCTTTGCAAGTTTCTTGGCAGCGTTCATCTGCTCCTTACTTAGCTCACTCTCAAACGTCACAAGGTGCATTGACAGCTTCTTGCCACGCTTGGTTGTGTACTCTTTAGGCGTGATTTTGAACGATTTAACGCCATTCTCTTGGTCGGATGAATCCTTTTCTGTATCTTTGCCATCAGAAGACAAGTCGTGTTGAGGAGTGGAAAGGCTTTCCACCTTATCCTTCGGGGATAACATAACGAGTTCGCCGCCGTTCTTCTCGGCTTGTCTTTTTATTCTTTCAAGGTTTCTTCCGTCAAGGGTATACCAACCCACAATTTCAACATTGTCTTTGTTCTCATTCACTTCAAGTACAACAATCGGACTCTTCTCGTCCAACTTTATTGCAACCCAGTGAAGAGGACGTTTTGTCGGTTGCGTCTGTCCGACAAGGTCGGTATTATACAAGGCAGACTTCAATATTGAGCGACTTTCGGCAAACGGGAACTTATGCGCCTCCCAGTTCTTCTCAAAGATATTCTTCTTGATTATGACAGGCTTACCGTCCGCACCAAGAGCATTGTCTACATTCTCTGGTACCTGCGGCAACTCCACGCTACGAGTGGGCTTAGAAAAGTCTTCGTCTGTCAAATCATCAACAGACTTCACCTTCTCCAACTTCAATGTTCCATCAGCGTTCAACGGATTGCCTTGATTGTCGGTTTTCTGCTCAGAAACATTATCAAAGCTATGATACTTGATTACAGACACAGACTTCAAGTGACCTTGTGCATCTTTGTGGGCAACAAGCTCATAACAAGCCTTAGCCTGTGTATCATTCACTGCAATGGAGTTACCATTCTTTGCAGTGAACCAATCACTTTCAGATTTGAACAACTTGTCGGCTGGTATCTCAACATCTGTTCGCTGGGCATTGTATGTGTCATAGCTTTCGGTGTGTGAAGGATATTTTTCAAGTACTCTTTCTGCAAAGTTGATAACATTAGAACGAGTTACGCCATTAGGTATAACCTCACCTCCACTATCACGGACGAAATCGTCAAAGGAGTTGCCGACCGTCTCTTTCTTCACCGATGAATACTCGCTGAAAGGCTTTGTCTTGCGCTTGCTTGATGCAATCCACTTTTCAAAGTCTTCGAGGTTCACAGCAGACACATCAATCCTACGACCATTCTCCCAACCTTTCTCATAGTTGGCAAGATAGTCGCTCTTTGCCTCGTCTGCATCATTGAAGCCAAGCATCACCTTGTGCTCGTCAAAGCTGCCGTCTGGGTTGTACTGGTCAACGACGAACACCTTGCGTCCGTCCCAACCGTCAATGTCGTTAGAGATAAACACATCAATGTGATCACCATCCACGCCTTCTGTACCACGGAAGTAGCCGTAGGTGTTGTTCATCTTGCTTTCCCATTCCTTACCGTTGGCATCCTTGCCTCTACGCACGCTGCCTTTCGGGTTCTCAATGGTAATGTCGAATGTACCAACCTGCACATGACCCTTCTTATAGTTGCCTGCCTCCTTTTGTCCGTCAGTCGGGTTCTGGTCGGTCTCGGCTTCTGCTGCGGAAATAGCATCAGAGAGAGGTGTTTCAGCCGACGGAGTTTCTGCTTCGTCGGCATCACCTTCTTCATCCTCGATGTTATGGGTGTTCAGCAACTCATTGTAGTAGTCCTCCACTGGGGCAAAAGCGGCATTAGCAGCATTTTCAGCTGTCTCAATGTTCTCCTTCGCCTTTTGTGCAATGGCTTTGTTCTTGTCATTGAGGAGTGCATCGTTAGCGTCATGGGCTGCGCCCAAGCCGTCGTTCACCACCTCCCATGCGTCGTAGAGGTCAATAAGTTTCTGCACCTCCTCGTCAGTCACAACATCAAGAAGACGCATATCGCCTGCTGTATCTTCGAGGAACTGGCGCATGAACGCCATCTTCTCATCGTGAGACATTACAGGCTTACTTCCTTCTTCCTCAGTTGGAGCCTGCTCTGCAGGAGTTTCCTCTACTCGGTCGTTGTCTTCATTACTTCCTTCGCTGCCATTGTCGACAACACCAGCTTCTGCCACGCTCTCTGCTTTACGCTTTTCGACGGCTTCTTGAGCTGCTTTCTTTTGTTCTTCTTCTGTTCCATAGTTTAACAATTCGTTTATGTCGTTGAGAATACTTTCTTTGCTTGCAACCGTACCGCTGAAGATGTCCAACTGTCCGTTGGCTGCATCCTTTGCATTGGTGTTGTACAGTTGCAGGTATTTCTTTAAGAGAGTGCTACGGTTGTCGTTCAAGATGTCGGCAATCATCAGCATGGTGGCGTTCTTATAGTCTGCCACGGTAGAAGGCACACCATAGAAGTCAAACTGCTGCTGACGTGCATACGAACTGACACGGTCACCTGCCTTGAAGCCACTCTTGCGAGCATTGTAAACAAGGTCAATAGCCTCTGCAAGTTCCGACTCTAACGAGTAGTCCTTGCCAAGACTGATGTTATTGCTAATCTCTGCAAGTGCCTGGATAATGGTCTGACGCATCTGCTTGAACTCGGTAGCCTCACGCACAGCATCGGGATTGCTCTCGAAAGCCTTGCCTATCAACATGTTTTCCAATGTCTCCTTGCCAATGGCACTAAGACCGTCACCGTCCACCATTTCTGCCATTTGCGGACGACTGATAGCACCACACTTGAACAGCTCGCCAATAGCTTCACGGCTTGCTGCAAAATCGGCATAGAAATCGCCAAGAGTATCAAAGCGGTTGATAAGGCTAATGATGCGGTTGAAGGTCTCGTCGTCAACTACCTTGCCTAACTTTACCGAATGTTCGGTCTTGCTCTGACCCTTCATTTCCTGCTGATTGAACTTTGCGAAGGTGTCTGCCGTGTATGGCATAGCGGCATCGGGAACAAACACCACACGAGGATGCTGCATACCCTTCACCTGCTCTGACGTGAAGCCATACTGCGTAGGATATTTCGCCAGATGCTCGTTGTATTCTGCATCCGTACCTTGTGCGGCTGCAACTTCTCCTGCCATTGTACGACCATTACCAGAGAGGACAACACCATCTTGCGATACGACAACAGGTGTCTGCATGGCACGGCTATCATATTTGTTAGCTATGTCACGAGTAATCTGCTGTGCATCCTTGTCACGCTCATAGTCTCGGTCGTTCACGCTGCCACCATTCTCATCAACTGGGAAGCCTTCGCTCTTGGCAAAGCCATTTGCGCTGTTATGGCTCGGAGTGGCGGCACCACTTTCAACAAGGTAGTAACGACCTGCGACCTTCTCGCCATTGGCAAGGACAATCTCGTTCTGCGCTCCTTCAACCTTTGGAGCGGCATTCCACTTGTCACGAATGGCAGGACTAACAGTATTGGTGCCAAGTGCGGCTTGCTCGGCTTCCTTCTTAGCCATTTCTTCACGATAAGCGGCTTCGGCTGCTTGGGCTTCCTCGGTCTGCTTCTTGTCAGCCTCCTGCTGTGCCTTCGCACGCTCGGCAAGAACTGCATTGCGTTCTGCCTTCACCTGCTGCCAGTAGTCAAGGTTGGCATTGGCTTCGTCGAGCTTCTGCTGCCATTCTGCTTTGTCCTTGTTGAACTTGGCTATACTGGTGCCCATCTTGGGCTTCTTGTTTTTTATCTTGGTTACCGCTGTTTCCGCTGCTCGCAGATTATTAGTCATGAAATCCTTTGCGTCCTCCTCGTCGAGTCCACTTTCATTGAAGATGTACTCATGTGCTCTCTGAGGAGTAACACTTGCAAAGTCGGGTTCTGCATCCTCACCTTCACCAATCATCGGCATAGGCTCGGTGTGTGGCTCTTCTTCGGTATGCTGCTCTTCTGATGTTGCACTTGCAGGCTCCAATGTTGCACCTTCTTCCTCAGAAGATGTGTTACCAACAGAAGCTGCACCCTCATCCAAAGGCGTAGAAGGGCTTAGAGAGGCTTCGGAAGGCTTAACCTCTTCTTCAGAAGATGGCTCCACAACTTCACCGTTCTGCTCCAACAACATGTTGTCAAGCTCGTCACGACTGAGCAACTGAACCTGCTTGCCGTTGATAGGCTGCTCAGTATAAACCTCTATCTCGCCATCCTCGTTCTCCTCTGCGGTAATGGAACCACGAACTGGATTACCTTCTTCATCACGAAGGGTAATCTCGTCATTGAGGTTATAAGTACGACGTTGAGGCTCTGCGGCTTCTGCCTGCTGCTCTTGACGTTGGGCGGCACGCTGCTGCTCATACTCATTGAGTCGGGCAAGGTTATGATTATCTCTCGTGCTCTGAAGTTCGTCCTTGCGTGCGGTCGAAATACTATTAGGGTCGCCATTCCACGCCACCTGCACAGTACCGTCGCCATTATCGGCTACTATCTGGGCAGACCATTGCTGACCGTGGTCGTCGGTAAGGTCGTATGTGTCACCGACATTGAAGGCAAGAACACCGTCGATGCGGTCTGACTGTTCCTGCGCATACTGCTCTCGCAATGCCTGCTGCGCTGCCTCCTTCTCTGCGGCTGGGTCTATTGCCTCATCCGTAGTGAGTACGTCACTTGGACTCATGAACTCCAATTTGCCAGTTTCGGCATCACGCACGAGGATGCTCTCGCTACTATTGCTGACATCAACCATGCTGCCGTCGTCCTGCATGTTGATGGTGCCATCAACGATATACACCTTGCGGTCGTCCAGCTTCAATGTTGCTGGGTGTATCATGCCGTCATTGCGATTCATGCGGCTGTTTACAGTAGCGTTGCTTTCCTCGATGCGGCTGTCTATGTCGTCTCTTACACGGTCAATCATGCCGTCATAGGTCGCTTTGGCGTTCACATAGTCCAATGCAAGCTGTTTCTCGTCCTCTGAGAAGTCGTCACGTCCCATAACCTGCGACAAGGTGCCTACTGGGTCGTTGTCGAAGTCTGCAAGGAACTCGTCTGTTACCATAGCAGACATCTGCTGACGCTTGTAGTCGTACATGTTCTTGGCATCGTTCATGGCTTCGGGTTCTGTGGTGTCATAGCCGTTGTCATAACTCTCATCACTGGACTGTGCCAAAGGGTCTTGCTCTCCTTCCTTCACCTTACTCTCCTGCGCACGCACAATACCCTCGTACTTCTGTGCCGCCTTGACAAAGTTCAGCACACCCATACGGAATTTAATTGGCAAATCTGTATTGTCCATAACCTCACGGAGAGCGGCTTTCTTTTCCTCGTCAGTTCCGACAAGGAACGTATTGCGCCATCCTCCCCATTTCTCCATTATAGGAACATTGTCACCAATGGCATTATCAATGACCTTTCCTGCATCCGACATTTCATTGAGTGCCTGTCGCTTCGGACCACGATAAGAGAGTGTCTTTGCACCAGCGAAGAAACCGCCCATAAGACTGACACCAAGAAAGGTGTCTACATTCTGATCCCAGTTGAACACGCCAGTACCTTCTGCCGTATCAAGCGTGTTATCACCGACAAGCATGGCATTTTCGATGTTGCCGACAACTTCCTCTGCATACTCACCGATTGTGCCGTTCCATTTCGTCTGCTTCTCGAAGTCACCTATCATCTTGGCGGCATTGGTTGCGCCTATGTCGTCAATCAGTTTGTTCACCTTGCCCAAACCAATCTTATTCATACCCTTGCGTGTCAGCGACGCTGCCTTGCCGAGGAACGGGGCGAAATATTCACCGACCATTTCCGAATGGTTTTCGATGGTCTGTGCGCCAAATGCCTTCAGATAGGCTTTCAGCACACTGTCCTCAGCACCCTCACGACCACCATACACAATCTTACCGCTGTCGTCCACCTTGAACTGCACATCGCCAGTCAGACGATTAAGCATGTCTGCTGTAACGTGTCCCTGCCCAGTTGTACCAGCCATAGCCATTGAACCAACCGCATCGCCCATAAGGCGAGTACCAATCTTGGCTGCAAGATATTTCTTCGTTGCTTTCTTCACCGCCTCCTTACCGTAACGCTTTACAGCCTCACGCATGAGCTTGTTAGTTGCAGTTGTACCGAGTTTTGATGCAGGATTAAGCATCATCTCAATCATAAACGGCAGACTTTCTCCAGTAACCTGTCCTGCCTTGTAACCACGACCAAGATACTGTTCGTTCTCCGACTGAATAGCGTTGGTGTAAGCCGTAATATCAAGTAAATCACGGTCTTCCCTGCTAATATTGTCTATACCTTTTCTGTCTGCATCAACAGCAGCCGTATATAGTGCGCCATTGGTCGCCATGTCAGTCATGCCCATGTCCCATGTGCTCACCTTGCCTACGGCATGAGCCAAGCCACGCCATGCACCTGCACCGAAAGCGAGCAACTGCTTACCTTTCTTCGATGCCCAGTTGGAGGAGTCGTCAATCCATTGGTCGCTTGCCTTGCCTTTCTTGGCTTCCGCAAGAGTGGCGAGTCCGTCATTCACCTTGTTGAGTTGGGCAAGCAGAGACTTGTATTTGGTATCGGCAAAACGTCCGTTGACAGTGGTGGAGTTATAGGTATGGATAGCACCACCACTTCCTCGTGGCATGTCTCGCCAAGAGAAATCAACGGCTTCTGCGTCAAGTTCCCTGCCTCGTTGGTTCATTTCCTGCTCAATGCGCTGCTTCTCACGAAGAAGATAAGCCTCTTGCTGTTCGGATTGGAAACGTGACTCGTCAATGGCGTTCTGCTCCAAGTCTGCACCGCCACGTTCCTCGTATTCATTACCACTCTCTGTAATGTAGCTACGCTCAACCTTGCCACTCTCAGCATTGTATTGCGGTTTCGTCTCCACAACCTTGCTGTTTTGCCCAAGATGCACACCGCCTCCCTTCACACCTAATGACACGCTTGGAGTACGAAGACCAGTATTAGCCTTCGCATAATCAATACGGTTCTTGGCACGCTGCACGCCAGCTTTCGATTGCTCAACCATTCCAGAAACACCATTAAGCATATTCTGCCTCTCTGTTTCCGTCATTGGCGTACCCTTCGGCTTGGACTGTTGGGCTGGCTTTGCAGGGGCTGGCTTCGGTGCAACAGTCTGCGACGTAGGCTTCGATGGCTTCACCGCCCTAAACCCCATCCAGTCACGGAAGTCGTCATACGACCCCACGTCGGCACCACCATTCTTCAGCTCGTTATAAACAGACAAACGGTTCTTGTAGCCCTGCTCGCCCTTAGCACTCAGCCAGTTATTGAACTCATCGGGGCTGCCAACATCAGCACCGCCGCCCTTCAGCTCGTCATATAGTTTCTTTATATTGTCGTTCATCTTCAATCAATTATTTATTTATGAATAGAAAAACCGCTATACTTTCTACTGCTCGGCTTTGCAGCAGGTTTCGCCTGTGGCTTTGCAGCAGGTTTCTGCCTTATACCAGGATAGTAAACATCCTTATGCTTCTTGGTTGTGACAGTCTTCTTCTGATTTTTCACGACCTTGCCTCTATGCACCACATCGCTTTCTGTTGTATCAGTAGATATTGTCTCGACCGAATCTAACGTGCCATGCTGACGTGCATTATATACCGCCTCATCCTTTGTTTTGGCAATATGTCTCGTGCCATCCTTCTCATACCACGCATATCCACTGTTCACATTTCTGCGATGTTCTGCAGCTTGGGCATTAGAGTTATTAGCAGAAGCATTACTTGCATTAGCAGCAGCCTTATTTTTGGCAATCACGCTCTTCTGGTTCTCGTCTGCATATTTAGCTTCCACCTCAGCCTTCTTTGCCTTATAAGTCTGCTCATTTATCTTGCCTTGTCGGAGTTGCTTGTCAAGATCATGCAACTCTGCAGCTCTATTATCAGCTGACAGCTTCAGAAGATAATTGCGGTAATCATTCTGCAATTTCTGCATATAGTTTCTATCCTTATCGGCTCTATCATCATCAAGAGCTTGCGCCTTCATCGCTTCCTGCATGTAATAGCGAGCGTTCTCCTCACGTTCTTTATTGAGCTTATCCCACCGCTCCCTTGCTTTAGCACTAAGACTGTTTCTTGGGTCGAAAGCGTTTGGAGCACCTTTCGTAGTGAAATAGAGGTTAGATAGAGCTGCAATGCCGTCGCCAATGGCTGCAAACACCTTATCACGCTTCTCCTTCTTGCGAGCGTTCTCCAGTTCTTCTGCCGTTGGTGGCTTGTAAGGTGACATACGTTGAAACATGTCAAAGTATGACATCTTCTTAGGTTGAGGAGCTTCGGGAGCTTCGGCACCTGCAGGAGTTGGCTGTGCCGTTGGCAATGGAGCCTTCTTCACAACTGGCACTGCATCCTTCGGCTCCTTACCTGGCTCATAAGGAACCGTGATAGGCTGCTGCTCATTTCCTTTCATGGTTCCAGTACTCCAATCAAATGCAGGGACAGCGGAACCTGCCGTGCCGTCGTTGGCGTTGGCAGGTGAAGAAGGTGGAGTAACAGCACCACCAGGGACAGTAGCAGGAGCACCAACAACGGCACTACCGTCATTGACTTGCTTCTCGTTACCATCATTGCCAGTGGGAGCCGTACCGCCATTAGGCACTGGTGTCTTCGTTGGAGGTGCGGTTACCTCGGGCACCGTGCTTTGGGTGTTCTCTTTAGGAGTACCCAGTATTTGTTCTTTTGTACTTGCCATATCGTTACAGATTTAACTCCTTATCCTTGTTTTTGCCATACTTGAGAGTGCCGAAGTCCATGTCACCTGCAACACTTGTAACGCCTTGCGTTGCTTGGCTGATGGCTTGTGCCTGCTGCTGACGCAACTGCATCTTCTGTGCATCAAGTTCATTCTTGCGAGCTTGGTATTGCTGTTCAATAGCATCCCTCTTGGCTTCTGAACTTGCTGCAACTTGACTTGTAGCGTCTGCCATCACCTGCGCATTTGCCGCTTTCTCTGCCGCTACGCCTTCATCGGTGGTGCCCATGACGGCTGCACGACCTGCTGCTGCCTTGTTGCGTTGCTTCAATCTCTCCTCTGTCATTGACAGAACACGTTGCGCATCGGCTCGTTGTGTAGCATCCTCGTTGTAACGACGATTGTACCAGTCTTGGTTCTCTCGCTGTTGCCTGTCGATGGTTTGCCCAACTTGCTTCATCGCTTGGCTTGCTTTGATGCCACCGAAGATAGCTCCTGCAGCACCTATTCCTGCTCCTATGAGTCCCATATCGTTTACTGTTTAAAGAAATAAATAATTGCTGCAAAAATAACGAACTACCTTTGCAAATAACTTTTATTTATTTACGCATGGTAACAAGAAAGAACACGAAAAAGGCTACGCCTGCAAAGAAGGCAAGCACAGCCAAGAAGAAAGAACTTG
>OQWI01000203.1_pt1 | contig 28273 bp, 27 predicted proteins | sample 1691551 | NCBI WGS metagenome assembly OQWI01 (sample SAMN03418259, study PRJEB22391) | human gut metagenome | biome: human-gut; feature: organic feature; material: feces | host: Homo sapiens | place: Tanzania | collected 2013-01
CACCTTATTCTCCAGAACTTAATCCTGCCGAGATTCTTTGGCGTATACTTAAGGGTAAATGGATAAAACCGATAGATTACGAAACTACGGACTCGCTTTTCTATTGTACGAACAGAGCCTTGGCATCTGTGGGTACGAATTTATTCGTGAATTATTCATATTTGTAAAATTAATTTTAAACAGTTACTTAAATATGGTTATTGGTTATACTACTGGTGTATACGATATGTTTCATATCGGGCATCTAAACATCTTGCGTAGAGCAAAAGAACAATGTGACTATTTGATAGTGGGAGTCAGTACGGATGAACTTGTGCAGCATGACAAGCATAAAACTCCCATCATTCCTCTTGCAGAGAGAATGAAGATAGTAGAGGCTATTCGCTATGTAGACAAAGTGGTTCCTCAGCTAGACAAGAATAAAATGGCGGCATGGGATAAATTCCATTTCAATAAGATGTTTGTTGGTTCAGACTGGAAAGGAACAGAGACATGGAAGCATTTTGAAGAGCAATTTGCTTCATTGGGTGTGGAAATTGTTTATTTGGATCATACGGATGGCATTTCATCAACGATTTTACGAGAAAAACTTTCTAATACAGTAAAAAAATGAAAAAAATAAGTTTGAGAGAATTGCAAATGATGCAGTTGACTACAATGAAAGAAATTCATGTTTTTTGTACGACGCACCATATAAATTACTATATCATTGGCGGAACGTTGTTGGGAGCAATCAGGCATAATGGCTTCATTCCTTGGGACGATGATATTGATATTGCAATGATGCGTAAAGACTATGATAGGTTTGTTGAATTGTTTTCTAAAGAAGGTAACAAGGAAAAGTATTTTCTTCAGAACTATTCTTCTGAAAAGAACTTTCAGCCAGCATTATCAAGGGTTTGTATCAAGGATACTTATATGGATGTTCCTGCAGAGCATCATCTGAATATTTGTAAGAATACATACATAGATGTATTTCCTCTGGACAATGTTCCCGATTCATTGGATGAACGTGAGCTACAGAGAAAAGACCTTTTGAATGTTGATAAAATGTTTGAACGAAAATTGGGACGTGTATATGTTCCTGGTTTCTTGGGGTGGAAAAAGATTATGAAGTGCATAATTTCTGCTTCAATGTTTTACATTCCATATTCAAAATTGCAAGCAAGGAGAGTTCTTATTATGAAACGTTTTTCGGATAGTAAAACAGAATGTGTTTGTAGTACTGTCAGCCAGTATGGCTATAATCGTCAGATAATGGATAGACGTATTTATGGAACCCCCACTTTGTACAGATTTGAGGATACGGAGTTGTATGGGCCAGAAAAATATGATGCCTACTTAACACAACTATATGGCAAGAACTATATGCAGATACCGCCAGAAAATAAGCGTGTAAAGCCTCATGACGTATATTTAACAAATGAATGAATTATGTCTTTTATAGCAAATTTTAAGGCTAAACTCCGTAGACGCTACTATGTTGTAGGCTATGGCTCTGTGAAAAATGTAAATATAAGTACGAAGTCTACAGCTTCCGATATAAGATGGATTACATATAAAGGGTATAAGGAAGATTGGATTGCCGACCCATACATTCTTAGCGAAACATATTCACAGATTGATTTCCTTGTGGAAGAATGGGTAGAGAAAAAGCACAAAGGACGGCTCGTGAAAATATCATTGGACAAAAGAAATCACAACGTTAAGAAGACCGTAATTCTTGATTTGAGTACGCATCTTTCATTTCCCAGTATAATAAAGGAAAATGATAATATTTTTATATGTCCAGAAAATGCTGCGTCAGGAAAGCAAAAGATATATAGATTTAATCCAACCAATGAATGTTTGGAATCTCCAGTGACAATAATAGAAGAGCCATTGTTGGATGTAAACATCATGAAGATAGAAGATGTTTATTATGCATTTGGTGTTAAATTGTTGGATGGTGACAAAGGAGACAATTGTCACTTGAAAATATTTAAATCAGAGAAATTATTGGGGAAATACAAACTAATTCAGGAAATTGAAAATGAATTTGCCCAAGAGCGTGGAGCTGGAGCATTCTTTTGGCATAAAGGCAAATTAATACGTCCAGTGCAAAACTGTGAAGGAGATTATGGACGCAATGTGATATTTAAGGAAATAACAATAGAGAATGGAATCTTTAAAGAGAATGTTGTAGGAAGTTTACTCCCTTCAAGGCAATATCCAGAAGGTTTGCATACATTCAATGTATTAGGAGATACATTTGTAATAGATGGAATGGGGTATAATGTAGGCAATTGGATGACAAGGTTAAAAAAAATATTGCACAAATGATAGAGAATAAAATATCAAGTCCTTACTATATTTTGATTGTTTTATTGGGTTATATAGTATTAAAGTATATATATAAACCTGCTATAACATCAACTGCCCAATTCTCTAACCACAGGAATAAATATGGAATATGTGTCATTTTATTAATGTGCATATTCGCTGTACAGGATACTGATTATTTTCATTATGAGACAGCCCTTTCTGCAATGGCACAAGGAGCAATATTGCATTTTGAAGATGCATATTATACAATTGGTGATATTGTACAATATAATTATTTACTTTTTAGATTTGTTGTTTGGGGAAGTGCCTTATGCTTTTTTTTAGTAACAGTAAAAAGATTGAATGTTCCCATAGCTATGGTATTGTTTTTCTTTGTGACAATGTACTTGACGAAGTTTTCTTATGCAAGAGCTTCGTTGGCTATGGCAATTGGACTGTTCGGTTTTTCTTTTGTTATAAAGCCAATTAGATGGAGATTTGTATCTTATGTAATTGGAGTGTCAGTTATTGCAACTTCATTGTTGTTTCACAAGAGTGCTATATTTATGGTTCCCATATATTTGCTGTCCTTATTCAGAATGAACAGGTACACGATATGTATATCTGTTATCTTATTTCCGTTAGGTTTTTATTTAATATCGGAATATGGTATTGCATTGTTGTTCGAGGCAAGCGATGCTGATTTAATCGCAGAAAGTGCTCAGGGATATTTAATGAAAGACTCGCATAAAAGTGGAGTGGCCGTTCTGATTTTGCAATTTTTATCAAGAACTCCATATTATATATTTTTGTTTGTTATGGTTAAGGGAATAATCGATAAATTATATACGATAATTCCAATATATCAGAGAGCAATAGTAAACGTCTCCATTTATGTAATATCATTTGCCTCTTTATTTCTGTTTGATTACTCAGTGAATACAACTGTGATGTATTATCGATTTTTGTATTATTCCATTTTACCGTTATCTATTGTTATCCCTATTTTATTCAATATGAAAAAATACAGTAAGATACTTAAGTTCTCATGTACAATGGGTTTTTATGCCGTTCTATACGAAATACTATATTCTTTTTATAATGCATATTTATCAGCTTAGGAAATGAAAATATTACATATTCATCCCTCAATGGCTGGGGGCGGTATTGAAGCCATGATTTGTGGCTTAGTGAATGAAATGGCTAAGGTTTATGACGTAACTTTATGCACAATCTTTGAACCAAAGAAAGAAGATGTATTTGAGAAAAAATTGTCATCATCTGTACATCGTATATCATTAGGAAAAAAAATACCAGGTTTTTCTATTAAAGAAGTCTTCGATATATATAGATGTATAAGGGCTGGGCATTATGATGTTGTGCATATTCATGGATTCTTCTATTATTATGCTTTGGCTGTTTTTATGTTGCATAAACGAGTGAAGTTTGTATATACAATACATTCTGATGCAGCAAAAGAAAATACTATTTGGGATAAGCGTTTCATTAGAATAAAGAAGTATGCATTTCAAAAAGACTATATCCACCCTATTACCATATCTAAAGAATCCAAACGGTCTTTTACGGCATACTATGGTTTGGATAGTACATTGATATATAATGGCATTCCAGATTATATCGCACAAAATAATGCAAGTAAACTTATTGAGTATAGAAAAACAGATAAAACTAAGTTGTTCCTTCATCCTGGCAGAATTTCGGAACCTAAAAACCAAGTCGTTTTAGTAAAGGTTTTTGATAGACTAATTAAAGAAGGTAATGATGTGGTGTTGTTGCTTGCTGGCCAAAAACAAGATATGCAAATATGGTCTGAATTAGAACCGTATTTAAATGAACGTATCATCTATTTAGGAGAACGTAGCGATGTACGCGATCTTTTAGCCGAGTCGGATGCTTTTTGTTTGCCATCCATATGGGAAGGAATGCCAGTAACATTATTAGAAGCTTTGTCGGTAGGGTGCATTCCGATTTGTTCACCTGTTGGAGGTATACCAGAAGTAATAAACAATGGAGAGAATGGCTTTTTATCATCTGATCCTAGCGAAGAAGCTTATTATAATGTATTATGTAGATTTTTGCAATGCACGGAAACTGATATGTACAGAATCAAAATGAATTGCCTAGAATCTTTCCAAAAATACAGAATCACGGAAGTCGCTAAAAGCTACATAAACGTATATCAAACAAAGCCATATGAGTGATGTTCCACATACCGCCATAGGTTCTTGGTCTGGCTACATATATCAAGGAATATGTGCAGTATACCATGTTCTGAAGTTATATTATGATAAAGGCGAAGCCGTTAAGGACTATACACTATCTCTTGATTCATACGAGGACTTTTCCATTTTTGACTCTGCAGATAAAATTGTGTCTCTTCATCAGTGCAAGTGTTTTGCTGATCAAAACCATGACTTTTCGGACGAATTTGACAAGATGCTTCAGAAGCGTGGTGAATACATAAAAGCTGGTATGTGCAATGATGATGTGAAACTGTTTTTTCATACTAACATCAGTAGAAAGATAGATGGAAAGTATGGCGACATAGAGAAATATGTATGTCATGATAAAGCCGATAAGGTCGATCCGAAAGAAATGTATGAGAAGATTGGAACTTTGGTTGATTTGATAAATGAGGCTAAAGCCGTCCCCATTAATGCCGAATTGCTTACGGCGCGGCTTTCAAAATGGATTGACGAGCATGTATTTGCTGTACATCAGAGATATATAGACGATAAGAAAGCCAATAAAAATGTGTTGCTTGGCCGTTATGCAGCAGATGACAGGATTGCTTTTGGCGAAGTTATAAGAATTGTTGAGGATGATGGCTATAGTGACGCATTAAGTTATGAGGAAATAGCATCAAGAGTAAGGCTCTACTATTGCGCTTACTTGAATGAGCGTAAACTCTATGCCATTTCGCACAAAAAGGAGATAAATGAAGATGCTATAGACATATTCATGGACTCCTTGATGCGATACCCTCTTCTAAACTTGAAAGATTTGTTGATACGCCTGAATCCTGATGCTAAAATAGAATCGCCTTATAGCTTGTTGGAGAAAACATGTGGCAGAAACCCTTCAAGCTTGTTCAATGTGATTAAACTTTTCGAACCCGTCGCATCTGATTGCTTGCATTGGCGTATTGATGCAAGGAACGAAAGTCCATCAACATTGGACAAAACAAAAGAAGTGGAGGAACATTGCGAGAGGATTTGGGAGAACAGGACAAATCTGAATGTTATGTATGATTATGACTGGATTGTTGGGGACGTTGACCAAACAATCAAAAGTATACAGGAAGAACTGAATGATGTTTGTGATGCTACAGATGACGAATATGCAGAATACAACATATTTAGTCCAAGGCGAACTGGAATATTATCTGTAAAAGACAAGAAGGATGGAAACTATAACTGATTTTCTTTTTACTTGCTTCAAAACTTATGGGTATGAAATCCATTGGCAGTGCCAAGATTTGAATTTCATTGTACTAAAGCACAGTGTATACAATGACTTTTGGATTTTGACTTCAGAGTTTGACATTAACGAACGGCAGAAACAGCTTTCAGCCGTTTATAATGATAACGTCTGTTCGGAATATCCAAGTGCATTGAAGAATACATCGCTATTGTATGTAAAGAAGCAGAACACTGTTGATTTGGATAAGGAAGACAAGTGCATAATAGAAGTTGAGAATAATCCGTATCATTTTAAGAAATATGTCTTAGCTTATACGGATGCCGCTTTCAATAATTTTATAAAATTGTTTGAGATTAGAAAAAATGAATTTTCTATTTCAAAGGAGTTGATGAAAAAAGACAACTTTGAGAAGTTGAAAGAAGAAAATTCGTTTGGACCATATCACTTGTTGTATTCGATCGCTCATAAGTTGCCATTTGCCGTGATTGATGTCATGCTAAAGAAATTCGACTCGGGAGAGCCTGTCTTTACAGAAGAGGAAGATACCATTGTCGAAAGCCTTTCTAGTTATGACGAGCGTGAAGATGTAAATTCTATGTTGAAGATTCTAAGCAGGGAGATTGAAGCTGATGAAAATAAATAGACTAAAAATACACAATTTCAAAATCTTCGATGATGTAGAGATTGATTTCAGAGAAAATGCTGCCAATGTTTTCTGTGGAAAAAACGGATTCGGCAAGACCTCTGTCTTTGATGCTTTGGAATTGTTATTTACAGGGCGGATTAAACGTTATGCTGATTGGGTAGAGAAATGCCATAATGCACAGTTGCATTTTGATACAGGAAAACCTTTGGTTCATGATGAAAGCACGAAGGAGGATGTATATATAACAGCGGAGATAGAGTTTTCTGAAGGTGTGTTTTGCATCACAAGAAAGGAAGCATTTTCAAATATACGCAATCCTTTGAACTTTGATTATATTTTCAATGACATATATTGTGTGAGGCGTGGTAGTGAAGTCAGAGAACAAATACCTCAAGAGTTTTTGTCGGTTGCAAGTACATATAATATATTGAATTATCAAAGTCAGGAACAGGCTACCGACTTTTTAAAATCAAAGGAAGAAGAACGCACATCTGTTATAAGCATATTATTTCAGACAAAGGCCTACGATGATATAATAGACAGACTCACAAAGGGTAGAAAGACATTGGACGGCATTTCTCGTGACTATGAAGGTAGATACAAGGCTATACAAGATGATATAGATAAAATAACCAAACATTTTACATTTCAGAAGGGACAGGCTGCGCAAAGTGAGTACCGACGCTTGTTCGTAAAAGATGGTATAGAATGGGATAAAGAATATCCGTCTACTTCAATAAGTGATGTTGAGGCTATAATAGCAAAGGATGGTGAGCTAGACAGACTGCAATATTATCTGCATCATCGTGAAGAATACAGACAGTACCTTATAAATAAATCGGTGGAATATAGTCTTGCAAACGATTTGCATAATGTAGTCACTTATTTGTTGAAAGGAAAGTCACAAGAAAGGCTGATAAAAGAATATGCTGATTACAAACATTTATTTGTAGATAAATATGCAACATTGTCATTGGATAATATTGGTAAAACTACAATAAAGACATCACCTCTTTTGAATGAATATTTAGAGGACGAAGTTATAGCCAATTTGGAAGAGCGGAGGCAGACGATTGTACGTACAATTTCCAGTTGCGATAAACTTCAAAATGCTTACAGTCAGATTTTGCAGAGTCGCAATGTTATGGCTTCTTCAATTTCAGTACTTAATGTGTCAGACTGCCCTCTTTGTGGACATTCTTATCAATCAAAAGAAGAATTGCTAAAGACCATCGGGGACTATGATGAAGTTCTGAAAGAACATACAAAGAAAATTGGAGAGACCGTCTCCGTAATGTTTGACGATTTCAAAAAGATATTCTTTTCTAAAATAATACAGCCTCTTGAACGGCATTTCGTAGAAAACAGCATTACGAATGATTTCTATCAGCAGTATATATTGTACAAGCGACAAGAAAACGATAGGTATGTCGCTGCAATAATAAACAGGATTGGGGAAAATGTAGATTTACACAAGTCTATTGAAGACTTAAAAAATGATATACAGGCAATATTGGTGTCTTGGACAAATGATGTGGATTCAAAAATTGAAGTCGAAATATTGAATAGCATTCATTCAAGATATTCTAAATATATAGGAGATGGCATTACTGACGAAATGATAGAAGCCAAGCGTCAATATCTGATAAGTATATGTAGTAGGCAAGGTGCTAAGTATCTTCAGACGAAGAATGCAGAGAAGAAGAAAGTCGAAAAGGTTGTTGAAGCAGCAAGGAGAAAGTCTAAATATTTACATGACATACTTGCAAAAGTAAAAAATCAACGCTCTGAATATGTAAAACAATTGATATCGGACATTGAAATCCTTTTTTACATCTATTCAGGGCGTATTATGCAAGATTCTTCTTATGGCAGAGGAGTCTTTATGAAAATGTTTACCTCTGCAAGAGAAAGACAGCGATTGATTTTTGTTTCTGGCAAATATGACAGTCAAGTGGATGTTCTTTACAATATGAGTAGCGGTCAGTTGGTTTCAATAGCCATTGCATTCCTTCTTTCATTGAACAAGTTGTACGACAATAGCAAGTTCTTGGCTATTGACGATCCAGTACAAACAATTGATGACATTAACTTTTGGGGATTGATAGAAACCATTCGCCATGAGTTTTATGGTTATAACCTGTTTGTTTCCACACATGAAGATAATTATGCGAGTCTTTTGAGATATAAACTTGAGAATCTTGGAGTTCGAACCAAGGCTTATGATATGAAGAATATAAACTATAGACAACATCAACAATGAAAATTTCCGTAATAGTACCTACATACAAACCGCAGACATATCTGTGGGAGTGTCTTGATTCTATTTATAATCAAACTTTTCCAAAGTCTGATTATGAACTTGTGCTTGTGTTGAATGGTTGCAATGAGCCATATAATACCCAAATATTAGATTGGCTTTCAAACCATCCTGATTTGCATGTGCAGTATTTTCAAACAGATGAAGGAGGTGTATCAAATGCTCGTAACATTGCTTTAGATAATGTTAAAGGTGAATACGTGACATTTATAGATGATGATGATTTTATTTCACCTGTATTTCTAGAAGAATTATATAAAGAAGCAAGCAGTACTAATAACATAGTCTCACTTTGTTATCCATATGCTTTTAAAGATGGTAACATCGACAAGCAGATACATTATACTGTAACGGATGCATATTACTATTGTATTGAAAACAAATGCAATAAGTTGTCTACTATTGCTCGAAAATATTTTTCTGGTCCTTGTATGAAGCTCATACCAATGAACATTATAGGCAACAGAAGATACGATAAACGCTTTAGAATTGGTGAAGATAGTTTATTTATGTTCTTGATTTCAAATAAAATTAAAAACATAGCTTTAACATCTCCAAAAGCAATTTATTATAGAAGATATAGAGATACAAGTGCGTCATTCATCAATAGGTCTATAAAGGAACAAATTATCAATAATCTCCAACTAATTTGGGAATACATTAAAATTTTTATGCATGGAGGTTACAATCCGTCCCTCTTTGCCACACGTGTAGCATCAAGAGTTAGGGAATTACTATTATTTCCAATTATTAGAATTAAAAAAAACAGAGTTTGATGAAAGAAAAAGCATTACTCACCACAGTCTTTTCCGCTTTCAACTATGGTTCCTGTCTTCAAGCTTTAGCAGGTAAGCAAATCATACAAAAAGCAGGCTACGAATGTGATCTTGTCAGATTGAAATCATTAGTGAAAGGGCGCGATGTTCGATTAGGAAAGTTAATAACCATTTTGTATCGTTCAATATTCTTGAAGAAAAACAATGCGTTGAAAACATACGGCACTTCATATAATAAGGCATTTGTTCAAGGTACAGAGGAAAAGTTCTTTGCCTTTACTGATGAATACCTCAAACCCGTTAATGTCTCATGGGATGGGTTGAAACATATGGCAAAAGATGCCGTAGCATGTTTCTCTGGCAGCGACCAAATATGGAATTCTTCTACGCTATATGTTGATCCGTTGTATTATTTACGTTTTGCTCCCAAGTATAAGCGTATAGCTTTGTCTCCAAGTTTCGGACGTGATTTTATTGCTGATTATAATAAGGAAAAAATGAGTGAATGGATAAGCGATTATCCTTATTTGTCAGTACGTGAAGATAGTGGCGTAAAACTGATAAAAGAAATTACTGGACGTGAGGCCTTACATTTGCTTGACCCAACACTTATTGTCAATGCAAATGAATGGAGAAACATACTAAGGATTGAGGATAAGCCTAAAGACTATGCGCTTGCATATTTTCTTGATAAACCGTCTGCTCTCGCCATGGAAAGTCTGAAAGCAATAAAAGAGAAACTGAATTGCAAGATTATTGCTATTCCATATAAGTTCGAAAATATGGATTACTGTGATGAATTGGTTGCTGCAGGGCCTAAGGAATTTGTAGAACTTGTGGCAAATGCAAAAGTGGTATGTACAGATTCGTTCCATGGAACTGTTTTTGCTCTTAATATGCACACTCCCTTCTTCGCATTTGAACGTGATTATGGTTCTGCAAACAAACAATCTGAACGTGTGCTTTCTATTCTTCGAAAAGTGGATATGCTCGACCGCTATCAGCCGAAGAATGTAGTTGAAGAACTTAACAATTTGGATTTTGAACATTCTGAAGAAATTCTGAACGTAGAACGTAAGAAAGCATACGACTATGTAAATAACGCTATAAATTCAATAAAGAAGAATGAAAAGTAACGTTTGTGATAATAAGGGCTTGCGCTCATGTACGGGATGTGGCGTTTGTGCCAGCGTCTGTGGAAAAAATGCAATCACGATTCAATTAGACGACGAGGGATTCTATAAACCTGTCGTAGATGAAGATAAATGTGTGGAATGCAATCTCTGTAAAAAGTCTTGCTATAAATACGATGAGAACTTGATACAGAGCGACGCGCATGAAGTTTGTTATGCTGCCGTGAACAAAGATGACGAACAACTAAGAGCATCGAGTAGCGGAGGTATATCCAGAGTATTGATGGAAGAATGTATTTACAGGGGCTACAAGGTGATGGGATGTGCATACGACACAAAAGAAAACATAGCCAAATCTGTTGTTGCTTCTTCGATAGACGAACTAGACCAATTCTATGGGTCAAAATATTTTCAAAGTCTAACAACAGAAGGCTTTGACGAAGTATTGAAAGACAAGACTGAACAGAAGTATGCTATATTTGGAACACCTTGCCAAATATACGGATTCTCACAGACGAGTAAATACAAGCGAAATCCAGAAAAGTATCTTTTAGTCGATATATTCTGTCATGGTTGTCCTTCCATGAAATTATGGAAATCGTATTTAGAATACACTAGAAATATAACTAGTTGTGAAACTTATGACAAGGTAACATTTCGCAGTAAAACGTATGCGTGGCATGAATACAGTATGGACTTCTATTACGATACACATAAGGTAACAAGTAAAAAATCTAAAGATCCTTTCTTTGATATATTCTTTGGAGGGGATATTATGAATGAAGCTTGTTACGACTGTAACTCTCGTAGTACAATGGCATATGGAGATATTCGTATCGGTGATTATTGGGGAGAAAAGTACGATACAAATACGAAAGGTGTCTCCGCGGTAGTTGTTAAGACCCCTTTGGGTAAAGTTTTTTTTGAGTCGATACAGCAAAAAATGAAACTTGAAAAGGCTGTTTTTTCTGATATTGTTAAGGCGCAATCGTATTGTAAGACCCAATCATTTGATAAAAAACGTAGATCTTTTTTATTACTAAGTATATCCGAAAAATCCGATTTGCAGCGTATTTATAAAAGTTATATGGGAATGTTCCCTTTAAAAATTCGTATTAAAAAACAGATAAAAGCAATAGTAAAGCTTTGCCCAAAGAGTGTTTATTTCCCCATAAAAAAAATAATGCACTCAATCTAAGTCTATTCCATCTTAATCCTACGAAACACACACATTTAAATTATAGGATTTTTCCAAACACAGCAGGTTGTATTATGCATTCATCCTGCTTTATAACTATTATTCCAAATCTTTTATGCAAGTAAGTATTGTCATGCCGTATTATAATGCGGCAGCATACATCCGTGTCACGGTTGAAGCAATCATAGCCCAAACTTACACGGATTGGGAGTTGATAATCGTTGATGACTGTAGCCCTGCGCCAGAAACATCCAAAGTGTTGAACCAAGTGCAAGCTATGGATAACCGAATAAAGGTAATCCGAGCCGAAAAAAATGGTGGTGCAGGTTTGGCGCGCAACATAGGCATCCGTGCAGCTCAAGGGCGATATATCGGTTTTTGTGACAGTGATGACTGGTGGTATCCTACTAAGTTGGAGGAGCAGTTGAAGTTTATGCAGGACAATGAGTATGAACTTACCTGCACTTGGTATGAGGATGCCAACGAGAAGTTGGAGCCTTATTACACTATGAAGCAAGCTCCAAGACAGTCGTATAAATCGATGATTGCTGGATGCAACATTGGTACTCCAGGAGTTTTGTTTGATACCAAGCGAGTTGGCAAAAAGTACATGCCACCTCTCCGCAGGGCTGAGGACTGGGGATTATGGATGAACATTCTGAAGGATGTGGATTATATTTATACCTATCCTAAGGCTTTGTGGAAATACCGTCATATTCCAGGTTCAGAAACAAGCAACAAGTGGGTAATGCTGAAGGCTGTGGTGAAGATGTACCGGACGGTGTTGAAAATGAATGTGGTGAAAGCTTGGCTTACCGGATTGTTTGTTTTCTTGCCAAGCAATATTTTGAAAAAACTTAAGAAGGTTGTTTGATCTTCGTTGTTCATAAAAAGACAGAAATGCTTCGTTCTGATTATTCTCAATTGATAATCTTGTTGCAGGCTGCATTAGGGGAGATGCCTAAGTCGGTAGAGAAAGAACTTGACTTGAAAGCTTTATTTAAATTGTCGCAACAGCAGGAGGTTGTGGCTCTTGCTTTGGATGGTCTACAGAAATTGTCTACTGCATACAATGGTGTGGTGAGGCAGGATGTTCAAACTAAAGCGGTGATGATACAATGGATAGGAAGTTTGATGGCACAAGAAAAGCGATATGCTGTAAATTATAGTGCAGCTAAGGATTTTTCTGAATTGTATGACAGCAATGGCATCTGTACATACGTATTGAAGGGACTTTCAATATCTCAGTTTTATCCAAATCCTTCACATCGTTTTTCTTGTGATTTGGATTGCTTCTTACTCAATAAGTCGGATGGCTGTAATGCATACGAATCAGGCAATTCATTGGTTGTTTCCATTGGAAGCAAGGTGGATGCTGACTATTACAAACACTCGGTGTTCTCGTATAAAGGACTGGCAGTAGAAAACCATCGTTACTGCTGTTCGGTGAAGCGTAGTAAGCGTACCAAAGACTTGGAGAACTATTTGGAAGGTTTGCTGAATGGTTATACGCCGCATTATATTGATGACACTAAGCTTGCCCTGCCTCCTGAATTGTTTCAGGCTCTGTTTATGATAGAGCATGCCAATGGTCATTTTCTATATTCCAAGATGAGCATTAAGCATGTATGCGATTGGGCTATGATGCGACAGGCTTTCAAGGACACGCTTGACTGGAAAGAGTTTGATAAGCAATGTAGTCGCTTTAGCTTGAAGAACTTTGTAGATTGCCTTAATCATTTGGCTGACTATATACTTGGCAAATGCAGCTATCAAGACTTGCGCTCGATAGACAAGCGGGTACTTGATGACACATTCAAGGAAGTGACGTTGTCGAAGAATTTAATGAAGCAGCGCATTGAAAAAGCTATCAGTGTGTTGCGCTCAAGTTGGAAGTTCAAGCATTTCTGTGGCGACTCAATGATAAAAGAATTGTCACACTCGGTTTGGGCTTATTTGAGGGAGGATAAGCCAGAGCTGGATTGATATGGAATGTCCCCATCCTCACATTCAAGTTACGCCGTTGGTGGCACAACCGTTGGAAGCATCCCCTTGTATACAAAGAATGGCTCCTCCCCATGTCCCTAGCATTGCTGTGGAGTCATTTGAGGAGGTGGGGGACGATAAAGGATTAAGTAACTTTCTTGTGCATATTTAAATTTAATAGATTGTGTCAACTGTAGATAAACTTGCAAGGACAAAGCCGAAAGAAAATGCAGGTTCTATGTATTCAAATAGATTAGAACCCCAAATAAATTGGGGGTTGAATTTTTTGCTGAAGATGGAGGAGACCAATGAAGACTACATCATGATTCTTGATTATCATGATGATATTGTTGTATGTAATTCTGATATCCAGAATAAGGATTTAATAGAAGATGGAATGTTGATAAATAAAAATACAATGTATGTCTGATATATTTGATGAAGATAAAGACTTAGAGGCTGCAATGATAAAAGCTTGCTTGCTTTTTGATGCAGTAAAAGTGCAGAAACGCGAAATGCTGTTTCATAAAAAGATCCTTGTTTATATTCTTGATCCACGTAAAAAGACTGGTAGTGTTGATGAAATATATCAACTTGTAAGCAAAGAACTATCAGGTTTCTCATTCAACAGAGATTTGGTAGATAATGCTGTGAATGCGTTGAAAGCTGATGAATTTATTGACGTTGATGCGAATGGTAATGTTTCATTAACTGAAAAAAACTCAAGTTAAAAGTGATCAGTATATTTCGCAACAAAAAACTTTATTTATTAAGTTGGCTGATGATATATTTCTTGATGTTAAGCAACAAGTGCCCAATATTAAGAACGAGTTGCAAGTAAAACAAAATATCAAGGATTGTATTGATTACTATATTCGTGTGTCTTGTTATAAGACATTAGGTGTTGATGAAGGTAAGAATTTGGATGAAATAGCAATGTTGCAAACTAAGGCGGGATTTCATTTAGGTGATAATAAAAGATTAAAAGAACAGATATTGCTATCAATAGGAAATGTCATAGCTCATCCCACAGAAAAACAGCATACGACATTAGATACTATGGCTAGGAGCTTAATAACAATGCAATTGTTGGCAAGTGATCCTTTGTTAGCTAATTTTAAGCATAGTGTAATTGGACGTAAGGTTTTTATTCTGGACACAGACTTTGTTCTTTATTTGATTACAGACAATGGAGAGCGAAGTGTTCAGTATAAACGACTACTAAAAGTTCTAACAAATTGTAATTGTAAGATTTATATTCCAGAAGAAGTGCTAATCGAAATCTTCGACCATGCAGAGGCGGCAACAAAAAAATATAACTTTGTAGGGAGTTTTATAGAAAACGGAAATGAACAATGGGTTGAAAATGGTATCAAAAATATCTTTGTTGAAGCATATTATAAAAACAAGAATGCCAATGGGGAAAAATCGTGGCATGTGTTTATAAGCAACTACTATGACAAAGAGAGGGGTTGTAAGTACACTATAGATGTTGTAAAAGAATACTTGTCTAGTTATAAAAACATATCTATAGGGAGAATGCCTTATGATTATGATATTTATGACAGTAATTATGAAGAAGATATATATCTACGTAATCAGCTTTTTGAAAAAGCCTTGGAAGCTACACATAATACGGAGAAGGCTGAACGAAGAGATGAAAATAAAAACGGAACAATTGCAAGGACTGATACTAAACTATATCTTTCTGTAAGAGAACTTAATATTAAAGAGCGAAAAAGAGACGGGAACAGAGATGAACGGGCTGATTTGTTGGAATATAAATATTATGTTATTACAAATACTTTCAGAATATATCCTTGCGCTGCAGAACTTGGCTTAAAAGAGAAAGTATTCTGTACTCCTATGGCAATGATGGCGTATATGGTAGAAGCTGGGTTTTATAACGAAAACAAACCGGATGTGCTGAGTCTATTCGAGAATACTTTTTTGGCATATATTGCTAATGAATCATGGAGAGATACTGAAAGCTTACTAAAGACAGGTATCGATTTTAAGGGAAAAAGTATCGTTAGATTACGATATGATTTGCAAGATAATATACAGAATTTATTAACGGCTGTACCTGGTTCAGACGATTACAAAACAAATGTTTCAGAGGTTAAGAATAAGGGATATTCATTTGTGGAGCCTATAGAGTATACTTATAATTTGGAAAAACAAAATGCTGATAAGGATACTAGAATAGCTCAATTAGAGGCTGAATTAAATCGGTTGAAGAAGGAAAAGGGTAAAGAAAAATACCAAAATCGTTTATCGAATAAGACGAAAAAAAGAAAAAGAAAATGAGGACGTTTTCAGAATTAGACAAGGAAGTGGCAAGACGTTTACTTTCAAATCATGGTGAAAAACATGTTTTTGAAGTTTTATCTGATTGCTTTTCGATGAAGAGCTTGGCCGTATTCTTACATGGCAAAGACTCGGCATATATGCTATATGCAAAAGATTGTAATGATAATACTTTATTAAAAAGTAAACAAAGGTTGATGTCAGTATTGTCTATTCTTGATTATATGGAACAAGAAGGGATGATTTACGTTATAGATTCTTTATCGAGTGATTCATTCTTCTGTCATGATTTGAATAATCATAACGTTGCTGTTGTTGAGGAAAATCACAGGTATAATTTTGAAAAAGGAACTGTTGTATGTCAGAGCGGAAAATGTGTAGTTAAAGATGATTCTTGTTCAGATATTATGGAAGGTGATATCTGTTCTGACTTATTGACACAGAAACTATGGCATTTCTTTGTTGGAGATGTATATGAAACACAGGCATTGGTCTCTTTTGTTGGTAATGATTTTAAATTGCCTGAAGTTTTACAATATGAAGAGGAGTTGAAGCATACGAAAGCAAGTTTATGTCTAACAAAAATAACACTTCTGATATCTTTGCTTATTCCTATTTTATGTATCCCTTTATCCAATCGTTTTGGAAAATCCACCTTAACAGAACAGCAGTATTACCCAGTTATCCAATGTTTAGAAAAAATGGATACTACCGTTTCTGAAATATGCAAACATTTGAAAAAGATTGAAAGTAAACAAATATTGTTAAATCAGAAAACTGGTGAAACAAAATCAATTGAAAAGGAAAAATAAAAAGGTTCTTGACTCGTTATTCGACTCTTTAATTAACCAATGTGAGAGAGTAACCACTAACCTATACTATACCAGTACACTTTTTTATCATACTTTTTAAAATAAAGCACATATACATTTTATTTTTATGATTACTTATATTCTTATTTTCATTCTGCTCTTAGTAGCAGAACTCGTGTATTTCCGCATTGCGGATAAGTATAACATAATTGACAAGCCCAACCAAAGGTCATCTCATTCAACGATAGTGTTAAGAGGTGGCGGCATCATCTTCTTGATAGGTGCATGGATATGGAGCGCATTCTTCGGTTTTGAATATCCATGGTTCCTTGCTGGTGTGACACTTATAGCAGGTGTGAGTTTCGTAGACGATATTCGTTCGTTGCCCGATTCAGTGAGACTGGTAGCCCAGTTTGCAGCAGCTGCCATGGCTTTCTATCAGTTGGATATTCTGCATTGGGATATGTGGTGGATCGTGTTGGTAGCACTAATCGTTTATGTAGGAGCAACAAACGTAATAAACTTTATGGACGGAATAAATGGAATAACGGCTGGATATTCATTAGCTGTTTTACTTCCGTTGGCTGCATTAAATACAGATGATAAGTTTGTAGCGCAATCGCTGATCTTCACAACGATTATTGCAGCAATAGTGTTTTGTATATTCAATTTCCGACCGAAGGGTAAGGCTAAGTGCTTTGCTGGCGATGTCGGGTCAATAGGTATAGCATTCATTATGTTGTTCCTGTTAGGTAATGTTATTATCAAGACAGAAGATATAACATGGCTGATATTCTTATTAGTATATGGTGTGGATGGTTGTTTGACAATCATACATCGTATCATGTTGCATGAGAATTTAGGTGAGGCACATAGAAAGCATGCTTACCAGATAATGGCAAACGAGTTGAAAATTGGACATGTAAAAGTAACGTTATTATATATGGCTATGCAGTTGGCTGTATCGTTGGGATTTGTTTATCTATGTCCTAATACTGCGCTTTGCCATTGGATGTATTTAATTGGAGCATTAGCTGTACTGGCTATCACCTACGTATTGTTCATGAAGAGATACTATCGCTTGCATGAGGAATACCTTAATTCACTAAAGAAATAACATTTACAAATCTTAAGACATGAATTTCATAGATTATATGAACACCCTTTCGTATAATTTATGGGGTTCATGTTTTGTTCGTTTACTACAATTATGGAAATTAATAAAGATTTTTTAGGTAAGCTCTTTGAGCAAGCTGTTGTTAATCCTCGTTTGCGTCAGAATTTCGATTTGCGAACATCTGCCGATGATAATTCGCAACGCATGCTGAATGCCCTGCTGCCAGGAACTGTTGTACCTATACACAGACATCTACAAAGTACGGAGAATGTTTTTCTCTTGTGCGGTAAGATTGTGGAGGTTATCTGTGATGAAAACGGCAATGAAAAAGAGCGTATTCATCTTGACCCTACCATTGGTAACTATGGTTGTGTTGTGCCACAAGGTGCATGGCACACAGTGGAAGTACTGGAACCATCTGTTATATACGAGGCAAAGGATGGGAAATATGGTGAGGATGGAAGTGAGACATTTGATGCTTTCAAGAAGGCAAAGGAAGCGGAAAACAAGAAACAGGCTTCAGCTACATTCTCAAATAGTCTTGGAGATTTGAAAAAGAACATCGAGTATCTGATAGGCATGGAACGCCAGTCGGGAAGCATGGATGTCATTACTCCGCTCTATGTGTCGCGGATGTTGAATATGCCATTGGAAGAGGTCGAGAAGGTGATGAAGGATATGAATGTATGAATAAATCATCGCAACGAATACTCGATTGCTGGGGCATCCTATGAAAATGATACTCGCCACACCATTTGATATAGTGTGGCGAGCCAAGAGGAGTCTGGCAATAAAGCCCACTCTTTATCCACTTGGTTGCCCGTTGATGCAGTTGGTTCTTCCCCCTGCGAGCGAAGTACAGGTTTTCTGGCCTTCATAACGTCCACCCTAAGTTATTCAAGAGTCTGTTTAAGGTCGCTACCTCCCATAGCCGACCGAATACAAAGTTACAAATAAAATACCTAAAAAATGTCTGAAACAGGAAGAAACTTACTGAAAATAACGAAATTGGATTTATCTGGACAAGAATTAGAAGAAATACCTGAATATGTGTATCAATGTAGGAATCTCAGAAAATTGATTTTACATGAAAACAATATAGGAAAAATTCCTTCTAAAATAAAGGCTCTAAAAAGGCTCAGATTGTTAGACCTGTCAAATAACAAGTTGTCTGTTATAAATTATCAACTGATTAAGTTACCCAATTTAAGAATATTGAATCTAAGTTATAATTCGATATTATCAATTCCAAGGGAAATCATTGCATCCAAAATTGAACAACTTATTTTGATAGGAAACGAGCTTAAAAAAGTCAGACTCAATGATTGGGAAAATCTCAAAAGACTCAATGTGAGCAATAATGATATAAAAACGATTGAGTTGTATGGTGATTTATCAAACTTAGAATATTTATGGTTCGGAAACAATCCGTTACAAACAATAGTCATACCGCAGGCATCGCTACCAAAGATAAAAGGCATTTATACATATACCCATCCTCAAAAACTAAAAGAAGTGAATATTAGGTATCAACAGCTTCTGTCGAAACGGGAAAATGTTGCATACATATTTTGGAATCAAATATACAGTAGTCAAAATAAAATAAAAAATATGACAGCTACAGAATGTAAAAAACAGTCACAACAACTTTTGGCTGACTATCTTGAAAAGTTACATAAAGCCCCTAATGATCAAGAGACAATAACAGCATACCATGATTGGTATAACAATGCGTGTGTTATGTTTGTTAATAAATTTGGAAATAATGACCCAGATGTAGTTAAGTTCCGAAATGTAAACAATAAAGGTAACGGCTATACGCTTCAAGATAATTATTACGATATAAGTTCTTCTTATGCAATACTCCTTTCAAGAATGGAAAATAACGAAATGGAATCAAATAAAAAAATGGAAAATCAAAAGCATCTAAAAGTTTTCATAAGTCATTCCAGCAAAGATAAATATTTTGTGGAAGCATTAGTGCGATTACTGGAATTTATAGGCTTAGATGATAGTACATTGTTTTGCAGTTCTGTTCAAGGGTATGGAATAGGTTTTAATAATGACATATATGATACACTCCAAGAACAATTTAAGAATTACAACTTATACGTCATCTTTATTCATTCTAAAAATTTTTACAGCAGCAACGCTTCACTAAATGAAATGGGAGCAGCATGGGTAATGAAAACAGATTTCTGCTCTTTCTTGACTAAAGATTTTGATTTTAAAGATATGAATGGAGCGATAAAGCCCAATGACAAAATATCAATAAAGGTTGACAATGATGACGCTAAGAGTTTATTGAACGATTTTAAAGAGCATATATGTCGAATTTTTAACTTGCCGTCCAAAAATGGCAATATATGGGAGAAAAGACGAGATGAGTTCTTGAAAACCGTGCTGAATCCATAGTCCAAACGTCACATTATCATAAATATTCCATTTCACAAATAGATTCTGTTATTATGTGGTCAGACAATGAAACAACGCAAGATTTATTAGGCTATCAAGTTCATGCAGACTTGCTCAGAAAGATAATATTGAATGATGCCATGTTGCCAATCTCAATTGGAGTGTTTGGTAATTGGGGATCTGGAAAAAGCAGTTTGATGTTATTGCTTCAGCAGTCGCTTCAAGAATGGGAGAAGTCACAACAAAATGAGCAACATAGCATCATACTCCAAGTTTATTTCAACAGTTGGCAATTTGAGAGTTATGACTCTACCAAGCTGACAATGATAGAAAGTATATTGGAAGCACTAGACAAAGACATTAACACACGGAAAGATGTATTTGAGCGAGCAGACGATTTACTTGCAAGAATAAACTTTCTGAAAGTAGGTGTCTTCATTCTTAAAAAAGCATATGATAACCTGACTCCTGATTGGTTGAAGAAATGGTTGCCTAAAAAGGATGACATTGATAAGATAACGGGAAAGGATAAATATAACAACCTACTTGAAGATGTAACCAAAGGTAATACTTCAAAATTCATTGCCACTTTCAGAGAACTTTTCGAGGATTTGGTTGAAGACATGAGGTATAAAGCCGTAATAGTCTATGTTGACGATTTAGATAGATGTGACCCCAAAAGAATTATCGGTTGCTTGGAGGCCGTTAAGTTATTTGTGAATGTAAAGAATACTGCATTTGTAATAGGTGCGGATGAACGTATCATTGAATATGCTATAAGTCAGCATTATCCAATTCAGATGAAGAAAGAGGATATATCAAGTCCATTTTCTGACTATTTGGAGAAACTTATTCAATTGCCATATAAACTGCCACGTTTGTCCGACAATGAACAAGAGACTTACATTACGCTTCTTCTATGCAAAAATCATTTGAATGAGATCCATTTCAACGAAATCCATCAGAAATATTTGGAATTCAGAAAAACAGACAAGCATTCCAAATACAATATAGATGACATAAAGGCAAATATTCAAAATGTAGATTTTTATGCGGTAGAATATCGTTTGCCAATAGTACCGATTATTAAACAATTCTTGAATGGAAATCCACGACAACTAAAGCGTTTCCTAAACACATTGTATGTACGTCAGGAGTTAGCGGAAGTTGCAGGCTTCAGAGATATTCGTCCGGATGTGTTAACCAAACTTATGGTTTTGGAATACAATTCCCTCTACAATTCTCGTTTTGAAGAGCTTTATAGACTGCAGAAGACAAATGAAGGAGTTCTACCATTAGGAGATGTCGAGCAAGAAGCAAAAACTGAAGATGGCATTCAAGACCCACAATGGAAAGACAACTGGTCTTCAGACTATCTGAAACAATGGTTAAGTTCAGATCCATCTTTAAAGGATATAAATCTACAAGATTATTTTTGGGTGGCGCGTGATGCCTTAAAGAATGAAAAGCCAATAGCTTCTTTAGTTACAAATAAAGTCATGTTGCTATTCCAAAGATTGTGTTCTATACAATCAAATCGGGTAATGAAACGAGAGCTGCCTGGTATAATTAATGCTTATGATGATACTGAAAAAGTAATGATAATTCGTTTAATAAATGAGAAACTTAAACAAGATCCAAAATCCGAGACTTGTTGGACAATTCTTAATGCCGATGAAGAAAATCTATTGATGAACAATGATATAGATAGATTAAGGTTGTTATTCCATAATATGAAGGTAGAAGATATAGATGCTAAAGCAGATATATTCTTTGTAAGAATGCTATCATTGAACGATGATATACGTGCCTATATAGAATCATTGCCGAAGGGAAATTATTTAACAAAAGCTATAGAACGAAAAATGCGGAAACAATAATCATGGGTACATCACAATCACACAATTTAAAAACCTCGCCTAATTGGTCTGCCACCAAACGCGCAATGACTAGCATTGCAAAAGGTACAGAGAACAAAGCTGCGACAAACGCAAAGTTTATAGGAAGCTTTGGTTCTGCCCTTGGTAATGGGTTGTATAGGGGCGGTGGAAACGGCAGACATGGTGGTAATAGAGGTAGTTCGTTTGGACGTGCAGGTGGTCGAGCTGTAAGAGGATTAACCACGGTTTTAAACAATGCTAAGCGATACGGACTAATAGCAAGTTTAGGTATTGAAAATCTTCCTGATGCTCAAAAGCCGAAGACTCCCCAGGATTTTAAGGAATTGCTTTTGCATGAAATCATTGGAGACAATGATTCCACAATGGATGATGCTGCAGCAACTTATGCTATGGATAAAGTACTGAAAGAAATTTTGTCAGATTGCAATGATGGACAAGAGATAGAAGATAGGCTTCAAAATGCAAGCGAAGATGATATTTGTGAATGGATTATATCCTTTGAAGTTGAGTATATATTGGAATACTCAGCGGAATTGTTTCAAAGTCACATATTTGATAAAGGAAGCAATCCTGAGGATATAAAAAGAGAAATCAGGGGATGGTTGCATAACGAATTGGACGAGAAGTTGAGCAAAGAAATGGGCCAAATCGACTTCAATAGCCAAGACGGAAAAGACTATCTTGATTCATTAACATCTGATATTTTAGATATATGGAAACAAGAATAAACATCAATTATACTCCGTCAATAACAAGTGAAGTGTTTGGAGCTTTTACTATTTCTTTCCGAGGAATTGACGGACAAATTCGCTCAGTTGATACAAAATTCGACCCCAAACAACTATGGGAGTTTTCGCGAGACACGACTTCTGTTGCTTTTGACTTTCTAATATTGGCGTCGATTGTATATAATGTGGACAGGGCTGTACATCGTCTACTTTATTCTGATGATGGTTGGAAACGAAACTTGGTGTTGTTAGATGTTCCTGTAATCAATCTTGCCATAATGAATCAAGGACGCGAGGCATTTAATAGAGCCATAAGTTTTCTTACTGGAGACAATTGGAACATACATTTTGTTCAAGCAAATCCTTATGATTATCGTCCGACAAAAAATATTAGAGATTACGACCTACAAGAGTTTGAAAAAGTTGCTTTATTCTCTGGCGGTTTAGACTCTCTAATCGGTTTTATTGATGAAACAAATGCGTTGTCTGCCAACAAAAAGATACTTCTCGTTTCTCATATGGAATTGGGTAAAGAACATAGCGACCAAAAAAGTATTTTAGGATATTGCAGAGAAAACAACATTTTTCAAGACAAATTTGAGCAAGTACTTCTAAATGCAGGTTTAATGCCTAAGTCATGGAATGTAAAGGGAACTCCATCAGAAAGCACTTTCCGTTCAAGGTCATTGTTGTTTTTTGCCGCTGGAATATACGTAGCCCATAAAATATCACCAAACACCCCACTAATAGTACCCGAAAATGGAACAATATCAATTAATATACCTTTGGATAGCGGCCGTAGAAGTGCTTGCAGTACAAGGACGACTCATCCCACATTCATAAAACGAATACAAGAAGCACTTCAATTGGTCGGTATCAACAATACTTTTTACAATCCATACAGATTGAAATCCAAAGCAGACATGATGAAAGACTGTGACAATGATGTGAATAAGAGTGTAATATTAAGACAATTATACTCAAAATCATGTTCTTGTGCAAAAAGAGGGCATAATAGTCATTGGGATAAACCTGGTGACGTTATACGCAATAAAAAAATCACTCATTGCGGAATGTGTCTGCCATGTTTGTATAGAAGAGTTTCTTTAGATATTATAGGATTGGATTCAGCAGAATATGTTGGAACCGATGTCATGCATGGAACCAAGTACAATCTGAATATTCGTAACCAGAAAAGAAACCATGATTTCAATGCCTTATTGTATTTTATAAAGAATCGAATGGATGCAAATATCATCCGAAGAGAACTCTTTATGAATGGAATACGTAGCAAGCAGGAGCTCGATGATTATGTGTCGTTAGCATTACATTCATATCAGCAAGTAAAAGATTGGATTGCAAGGAAAGGAACTCCCGAAATCAAAGGTAAAGCAGGAATCGTATGACAATAGATACACATTGCCATTATGATATGATGGAAAATCCTACAGAATATATTAGCAAGGCAGAAAATCAAGGTGACATAATTATAGGAATGACAAATCTGCCAAGTCATTATAGAATAGGAAAAGAGCATGTCGTGGGATATAAACACATACGCTTGTCATTAGGTTTTCATCCACAGTTGGCAGCCATATCACAGCATGAATTGCCTATGTTTGACAGTCTCGTTAATTTCACTTCATACATAGGAGAAATAGGGTTGGATTTTTCTTCTGCATATTCAAACTCGAAAGACATTCAAATAAAAAGTTTGAGACATATCCTTTCTAAAATATCTGGTGATACCCATAAGCTTGTAAGTGTACACTCTCGAAAAGCAGAGAAAGAGTTACTTGCTTTACTTTTAGAATACAGAATACCAAACGTTATTTTTCATTGGTATTCAGGAAGCATATCGTTGATAACAAAAATCGTCTCAGTAGGATATTATTTCTCCGTAAACGAAGCCATGACGAAATCGACTAATGGAAGGAGAATATTATCAACAATACCTAAAGAAAGAATTCTTACAGAGAGTGATGCGCCTTACAATAAATATTATAACATCAGAAATACATTAGAATATCTGAATATGTCGGAAACTGAAATATATCAAAATTTCAGATGTCTGATAAATAGAATGAAATATTGATTATGACAGCAGACCAGCATATCTGAAGTTGATTTTCAAGATTAACAATAGAGACGAATAACTATTATCTTCTTTGCATAAAGAAGTACAAATATCAGAATAAAACATGCACAAAGACCCATTCGATTTCGTCTACAACGCCGAAGGCGATTATTACGATTTGGTTGTAGACAAGAAAATTCAGAAAGTCGTAGAAGAATTGAAGGCATTGCCTCATGAAGTGCTAATCCGCTACCTGACCTATTGGTCAGAAGCTATTGATAGCCGTAAATATGTAGTGGAGAGTGACCTACCACATGAAGAATGGTACACAGACTGTTGTGACTATGCAGCCAGTGAGACAGATGAAGAACGATATATGCACGCCAAGTGTATGGCAGAGACGCTTGGACATATGCTGCAAGATATCAAATGTAATCACCCTAACAAATATCCTGCTGCCATGCGCACGGTGAAGTCATGGAAGAACTACAGCTTTATAGGGTTCACACCTACCATGCGTGAGGAAATAGACAAGGTTTGGATAGAACCGAACACGTGGAATGATGGTAAAAAGGCTGCTATGGCATATGTTCCATTGCTTGAAGTCTTTATGAAGCAATATGAAGATGGCAAGAATGAGGAGGCGGCAAGAAATGCTTTTTATCTTCTTGAACGACTTGCAAGGTTACACAGTAAGAATGTGGATTACTTTGAGCCAGACAGAGAGAGTCATTGCTCGTATTATGAGTTCCTATTGGAGGCAGTATGCCATATTCTGACACTTGTTATGAAAGACAAGCGTACAGAGCAACGGTATAGTAATGCTATGGTTTGGCATATTAACACGATCGATATGCTGTATGGGCAGATGTTTCAGTCTTCATTTACCAGTTTTGAGGATTTTTTGTATGGGGATGCTAAGAGAGACACGTTTGTGTTTGGGTTTGAATACTTGTTGGAGATGGATAAAAACAAAAACCGATAAAAACCTACTGCTGAGTGGGCTTAAACAAAAACATCTGCTGGGTGGGCTTTGACAAAAACGGAGTAAAAACACCAGTCTGTTTTTCTGAGCCTTCGGCTTACTGGTGTGGTTCGCACTTCCCTTACGAGAGTAAACTCTCGACGGAAAGTCCGCCCCACATCAGTAGTGGCGCACACGCCACTCAGAAAAACAAACTGGCAATAAACCGAGATAAACCGTTGGAGCATACAAGCTGCGCATTGAGAACACACAGAATAAAAACCGTTGGGGCTGCAAACTGCGCATAGAGAATACATACGGTCGTAAACAGAATAAAGCCCTTTCAGATATTCTATCACCCCATATTCCTTATAAAAACTTAGAATATGAGTAAAAAGAAAAGATATAGCAGGATTTTCTACCTGCCTGAGAATACATGGAGCATGAGTGGTATACCTTGCCCCGATTGCGTGGATGAAAGCAATTATCAGGCATGGAGCAGATACCTATCAAAGCAGATAGACAAGTTGCTATGTGCGGAGACCATGCAGACAGCAGAGTTTCAAGAAGATTTGGAGATGGTTCGTAGAGACAAGGAAGAACAACTTGCCCATCAGAAAAAGCTGGATGAAGCAGCCGAGGTGCGCAGAAGGAGAAGTTGTATGGAACGTCCGAAGATAGACTATGTGCCCAAGGGATTGTATATAAACCTGGAGGAAGCATACGCCAAGTACTTCCAACAAGTTGTGACCTTCTTCCCTGATGACAAAGACGACTTCATGTATATGCTACGACTATTGGAGCGTTGGGAGAAGAAGTCGATACCAGCAGTGTTGGCAAAAGGACGACCAGACGCAGCATATGCCATTGCTATGGGACTGTGCGAACATCTGCCATTGCTGATATATAGGGATGACATTAGAGACTATCTGAATGAGTACAAGCTACGTATCGGCAAACTGATATATGCGAGCTTTGCTGCATTGGTGGATAGTGTAGCAGCATGGAACAACGAGGAGAAGCGAGAATATGTCTTCACCTATATCTTTACGCATCTGTCACGGTTTGATGATTTCAAACGAGTGCAGAACAATATTCAGATGTTGGCACCAAGCAAGAAATTCACGGGAGAACCTGTGAAGATCGAGCGAAAGATGAATAACGAAGAAGAACGCGCTGCAAGAGAGGCTGAACGGAGACGACGGGAGAAAGAGCGTCAGATACTGGAGGCAGAGAAAGAAGCTAAGTCGTTGATACCATTGAACAAGGACTATGAACAGCATATCTTCAACAGAAGAAATGTGGATTGGGACTGTTATAGCATCTGGCAGCTGATGTTGGAAGAGAACAAGAATATCGAGAAGTTGCTTGCCGTTGGAGAATACCAGGCGGCAGCATTGATGTTCCTGCAACTGACGAAATCCATGTGCAGACACTTCGTGATAGACAGGCACTGGGAGTATTTTGATGATATGTATAGTCCTGAATATGCCATAAGAGACATGGTGGAGGCATTTGAACTATTGGCGAAGGAAGGGAAACTGCCAGAGGATGTGAATGCTTATTTGCATGAGGCGTGGAAAGAGATTGAGGGAACGTCTATATTCAACTGATATTCATCAACGTTGGGGTATTTGTCATTACAACGCTGATCGGTATCTTACTGCAGTTGTTCAACCGGAGTGCCGCCGGTATCTTCGAGCTGCTGGCTTTGCCGGCTTCTTTTACCCGATTTGCATGGCAGCCATGGTCTATCTTCACCTACATGTTCATGCATGCGGGATTTCTGCACATCCTGTTCAACATGCTATGGCTCTATTGGTTCGGGGCACTGTTTCTGTATTTCTTCTCGGGCAAGCACCTGAGAGGCCTTTATATAGCAGGAGGAATCTGCGGCGGACTGCTTTATATGATTTCTTATAATGTTTTCCCGTATTTCCGTCCCATGACCGCCTACTCCACCATGGTAGGCGCATCGGCTTCGGTGCTGGCTATCGTCGTGGCAACAGCCTACCGGGAGCCGAACTATCCCGTACGCCTTCTCTTCTTCGGCAATGTACGGTTGAAATATCTGGCCCTGATCGTGGTGCTGACCGATCTGCTGTTCATCACATCGAGCAATGCGGGCGGACACATCGCCCA
>OQWI01000209.1_pt1 | contig 28058 bp, 26 predicted proteins | sample 1691551 | NCBI WGS metagenome assembly OQWI01 (sample SAMN03418259, study PRJEB22391) | human gut metagenome | biome: human-gut; feature: organic feature; material: feces | host: Homo sapiens | place: Tanzania | collected 2013-01
TTTACTCAAGCAAAGGTGCTGCTATTCTTAACGATAAGAAAACAGGTTTGGTAAGATGTGTCAGAACCGACAGTAACGGTAATACTAAAGAAATATCAAAGGACGGTATCACTTGGGATTCAAATACAAACAGTGATTTATATAGAATAACATATAGTGATACACTTTATGCTGTTGAAACGAAAGCAGGTAAAGGCTTTGAATTAAACACCGACCCTGTTAAGCTTGAGTTATTTGAGGGAACATCAGCCGGTTATGCTCTCTTGGGTGCAACTATCTCAAACGCTCCTAAGAATGACCCAATCGGTATTCAAATTCAGAAAAAGAATGCCGTTACAGGTACTACAACTAATATGGCAGGGGCTGAATTTACTCTTAAATTCTACAAGGGTTATTACAACTCGGCAGATGAGCTTGCAGGACTTGAGCCTGAACGAAAATGGGTGCTGATGACCGATAGTGATGGTCTAACTCGACTTGCGGAAAAATACCGTTCTCCAAATAATGATTACGGTGAACCATTTTATCTTCGCTCTTCTGGAGATCCAACACTCCCACTCGGCACTCTTTCAATTCAAGAAACAAAAGCACCTGACGGATTTAAAGTGAATCATCAAATCTTCATTCGTCAGATTACGATGAATGAAGCAACAGGAGATGTGCTTTTGGACAATGAGGTTGAGGTATTAGAAGAACCTGATACTGTTTACGGCAATCTTACAATCTACAAAACCGCTGATGACAGTAAGCGAGGAGCTAATACTGCTAAGGATGTATGGTTTAATGTCAAGTCTGATGACGGAGTGACAGACGAAAACATAGTAACAAAAAGCAATGGCATAGACGGTGCAGCAACGCTCAGCGACTTGCCTGTTTACAAAGCAAGCGGAGAATATGTAAAATACATAATCACAGAGCTTGGCTACAAAAATGCAGACGGTACATACTCGATACCTGACAGATATATTCCTCCTGCTAAAAAAACCGTTACGCTAAAGGAAAATGTTACTCTTTCATTTTATTTTGCTAACAGACTGCAAAAGACAGGTCTTATCGTTCAGAAAGAATCAGAGGACGGCATTATAAGCGGTTTTTACTTCTCGGTAAAGTCTGATGACGGCAAAACAAATAAGGTGCTTGTAACCGGTGCTGACGGCACTGCTCAGCTTACCAATCTTGCTGTATATAATACAAGCAATGAAAAGGTTAAATACATCGTTGACGAATTAGGCTTTAAAAATGCAGACGGTACATATTACTTCCCCACGAAGTATGTAAAGCCTGCACCTCAAACCGTAACACTTGAGGACAGCAAGAGCATTACCGTTAAGATGTATAACTCACTTGTAAGAGGCAGTGTTCGGCTTACAAAAACCGACGGCGCAGACAATCCGCTTGAGGGCATTGAGTTTGAACTCTATAACACAAAAACAGGCATTGTTAATGTTATAAATAAAAACAGCAGTATTATGTACGAAGCTGCCGACAGCAAGACGGCTGATACGGTAACAAAGCTCGTTACCGACAGCGATGGCAGAATTATTGTAAATAACCTCTTGCCGGGCGATTATTACTTTCTTGAAACAAATTCAAAGGGTAATATGCCGTATGCAGGCAAGATTAACTTTACGATTTCGCCCGACAGCTTAGATACACTTGATATACAGCTTACGGTTAAGAATAACAGTGTCTTTATTCCTGAAACAGGCGGAACAGGCAACAACAGACCGATTTACATTGAAATCGGCGCCGCTGTATTAGCATTTACTGTTCTTGCAGGTGCTATCGGTTTAGGTATAAGAAAAAAGAAAAAACACATTGGCAAAAAGGCTCAACAGTAAATCTGTTGAGCCTTTTACAATACAATCGGACAAATTGTCCGCAAAAAAATTTTTAAGGAGGGGTTTTCTTATGAGAAAATCAATTAGAAAATCATTCACAGGCAAACTGCTCGCAGTAGTAATGATGTTGACATTACTCTTTGCGGCGATCCCAACAGCAAGTGCGGCTACTGCACTTAAGACAAATCAAAAGGTAAATATCAGTGTGAAATGCACTAAACCGGGCTATACTTTTGAACTTTTCAGAGTTGCGAACCTCAAGAGCACAACAGCCACTCCGTTCAAAACAGAGTACACATCGCTTATTTCTTCTGTAAGTGCTGAAATTCTTGCAGGCGATTCAAAGGCTGCTCTTGACGCACTTGATACCGCTGATTTAAGTACAGCAGTATCACAGGGTACATTTACTTCATCGGCAACAAACACAACACAGAGCTTTTCAAACCTTGAACAGGGTATTTATTACATCAAGTGCGTTAAGTACCCTGCCGGTGTTACAAGTATCACAAACTCTGTTCTTGCTCTCCCGTATTACAATAACGGTGAGTGGGTATATAGCTACGCTGAAATCAACCTTGCAAGCAAGGTAGCTGACAGCACACCGTCAACAGAAAAGTCAATTACCAACAGCACAAAGAACAATACTAACTATACAGATGTAAGCCTTGGCGACACTGTAAACTTTAAACTTAAGAATACAGTAGCAGGCTCAAATGACATTAAGCTCACAACATATGCTGTATATGATGATATGTCAGCCGGTCTTACACTTAACAAAAGCTCATTCAAGGTTACACTTGTTGACGCTAAAGGTGCTAAAGTAGCCGACCTCACCAAAGGCACAGATTACAAGGTGAATGTAACAAGCGAGGGTGAGGGCAAAAACACAAAGTTTAATGTCGCTCTTACTTCCGAGTATCTTGCAAAGTCAGATTTTTATACAAGCAACGCAAAATTTGTTATTGTAACATATTCTACAACAGTCAACAAATACGCTGTAGTTGGTACAGCAGGCAACCCGAATGAAGATGTAAAACTTGAATACGGTAACGATTCAGGTGTTGACAGCGTTCCTGGAAATAAGGTATATGTTTACACTTATCGCATTGGCGTAAACAAGCTCGATGAAGCAGGCAATCCGCTTGCAGGTGCAACCTTTGAACTTTACAAGACAAAGGCTGACGCTGAATCACAGAAAAACGCTATTGCAACAGGTACATCAGACAGCAACGGTACAGTTAAGTTTATGAACTCCGCTAACGAAGAAATGAAAGTACAGAGCGGAACATATTACATTGTAGAAACTGTTGCTCCTGCCGGTTACAATGTTTACGGCAAGGTAATTGAAGTTGAAATCCCTGTTCAGTATAATTCAGTATTCACTAAAAACACTTGGGTACAGAATGCTCCGACAAACGGCGCAGTTGAAATTACCGTAACTGATACAATCGTATTCTTCCCTAAGACAGGCGGATATGTAGGCTTCATCAGAATGGCTGGTGTGGCTTGTGTAGGCATTTCTCTTGCGTTGGTACTTGCATACCTCCTCCAGAAGAAATCGGCTAAGACAGCTAAATAATTAAACTATAACAAAAGGGCTGCCGATTTATCGGTGGCCCTTGCTCACGAAAAAATTATGAAAACTAAAATATTTTTTATATCCCTCTGCGTTCTTGCTGCGGTCGGAATAGGCTTTATAGTATATCCCAACATTGCCGATTACATCAACAGTAAAAGCAATGAAACAGTTATAAAAAACTACAGTGAAAGCACTCAAACAATGTCTGATTATGAAATCGACAATGAGCTTGCTAAGGCTCAAAATTTTAACGAATTGCTCGCAAAGAGTGCGTTAAACGATGAAGAAAAAAACGAATACAATGCAGCAATGTCAGAGTATGAGAACATTCTCAACTATGACGATATAATGTGTACTATCGAAATTCCAAAGATAAATGTTGACTTACCGGTGTATCACGACAGCACCAACAGAGAAGAAAAACTCAAAAACGGCTGTGTACATTTGGCAAACACTTCCTTGCCCATTGGCGGTGCAAGCACACACGCTGTTATATCCGCTCACTCCGGGTATCCTGAACAGGTGTTCTTTGATGAGTTGGACAAACTGCAAATCGGAGATACTTTTAAAATAAATGTACTGAATAAAACACTCACATACAAGGTGTGTGAGATTAATATAGTTGACCCTGATGATTCAAGTAAACTTGAAATTGAGAACGGCAAAGACTATGTGACATTGGTCACTTGCTATCCGTACTCAATTAATACGCACAGATTGTGTGTGCGTGGCGAAAGGGTTGAAGATACGATTACTGATACTGCAACAGCTGATGAGGTGATTAGTAATAAAAGTAATCGTGTTTATACTTGGTGGGATTTGGTTTATTTCTCTGCGTTGCTCTGTTTTCTTATGTTTGTTATTTATGTGTTTCGTGGTTCGCCTTTCTATCCTTTTAAGGCTATTAAAGAATGGACTATTGCAAAAATCAAGTGGATACGCAGGTTACTAAAGCAAAAATAATCTGTTAATTATCTTTTTCAAAATATTGTTCAATATTTTTCTCGTTTAATTTTTGAATTAATAAATCAAAAGAAAAAGATTTTAAATCATTATTTTTTCCTAATTCATCAATAATATCACGCATAGTTTTATTTGTTTTTGAAATTATTGTATTTATTGCCTTAATTCTTGCTAAAAAAGGCTCTCTGTCAACATAAGTTTCTAATTCTGCTTTTATTACAAATAATGGAGTATCTGGTTTAGCATCAAAAATAGCAATCAATAACATTGTTGCGTTATATAACTGCTTTCTCATTGGATTCCATTTTTTATCAATCATCTCAGCTTCTCTTATATTATTCTTATTTAGCTTACCTGATACTGACGTACATTTTAAGGGATTGAATAAATCTGGTAATTTTTGATTTGTTAAGTTGCAAAAATCTATTGCGGTTGGTTTTCCACAATATATAATTTCTCTTTCGTTATTTGTCTTTGATATGCAATTAAACATAAAATAACTATCTGTTATATCTCCCCCAGCATCACTTGATATAATTTTACCATTTAATAATTTGATGTGAGCAATTGGTATTATTTTGTATTCCTGAACTATTCTCAATCTTTTTTCATGACCTCTACAATCCATATTAACATCTCCATTCTGAAAGGACTGATTTATTTTGTTAAAATTAAAAATTGATTTAAAAGGAAATATATCTGAATTTTTGCAAAATCTCACTTGTGATGACGATATAGCAGATACAATGGCTACTATCATTGATAGAATTATTATAGATGAATATATTAAGCCGAGTCCTATTGAAAATTCTTTGCCATTAAACCAAAAAGAAGAATTAATTTATAACAAAAGAAATGAAATTTTATCCATGATGTCAAAAAGAAAAATCGATACAAATTACATTTCTTCAAGTCAAACAAGTGACCTATATTCAAACATATAACTAATTTTACTATATATCATTAAGATATAAATGTCAATATCAAACAATATGTTATAAAAAATTTGAAGGTATAACAAAATGAATATTAATATCACACCTATACTCTTCTTGTCTTCCAACACAAAATTTTTTGATACTATACATAATTATCTTTTTTATTTATTACTTTCATTAATTATATTATATATCTTTTTTATCTACAATGCTTTTAAATGTTGCGGAAGGGAAAAAGAGCAAAAGGAAATTAAAAAACAGAAAACAATCTCAAAAGTTCCAGTTATGATAAAGAGAGGTACTGATATGGTAGAAAATATGATAGGCAAAAAAGTTTTCTTGATTGATGACTTAGGTGACGGAGAAATGCTGATGTGCAGTGATACCGTTACCGCAGTTCTGCTTGAAAAAGGTACTACAAGCGTAAGGTGCAAAACATCAGGCGATGAATTTTGGACTATTGGTGAAAATGGTTTTTTAGCGATAGCAGATACATTTATAGTGTATGCACTGTTTATTGCTTCAAGTGAATGTGATATATAAAAAGGAAGTATGTATATGAAATTACAAGAATTACCTAATAATCTTCGCTTGATTACAAGAGAAGAAGTATATAAAAATATGATTTTTGTTTGAGGAGCGTTCATAATGAGTAATGTTTGGGATAAATATAAATCAACAGTCAGAACACATATCAGTGTTCCGGAAAGCAGAACTTTAATTACTGAAAATCAATGGAAAGCAAAGCACTTTATAAAGGTTGACGAACAGAGTGGTAAGTATTTATGGGTTAATGCTAATTGTCCGTTTAAAAAGCTGTACTTGTGGGACGAGGAAGTTCGCCATATGACCGAGCAGGAGCTTGCAAAATACCAAGCAGACGAAAAAAGTAAGCGTATAGCTCAGAGAAAAGCTCTTCTAAAGTGCAAAGAGGCGAAAAAACAAGAAGAATTACAGTTGTTCAAAAAAGAAATTACTCAGAATATTATAAAAAAGACTTTCAGCGTTCCGTATAAATCCGAAATTATCTATGACGAAATAGTCATAGATACCGAAACAACAGGTCTTAATCCTTATGACGATGAGCTGTTACAGGTGTCAATAATAGACGGTCAGGGCAACACTCTTTTCAACAGCTATATTAAACCGCTTTATACAGATAATTGGAATAAAGCTATGGCGGTTAATCACATAACCCCCGAAACGGTTGCCACTGCACCGAATATTCTTGAAGTGAAGCAGGAAATCAGTCGTATTATCAATTCTGCTCATACTATCATAGGCTACAATGTAGATTTTGATTTAGGATTTCTTTCCAGTATAGGGATTAGAAATGAAAACGCTGCTATAGTAGATGTTATGGAGGATTTTGCTGATATATACGGAGAATGGAGCGAGCAATACGGCTGTCACAAATGGCAAAAACTCACTAAATGTGCAGAATATTACGGATATGATTTGGGAACAGACATTGCTCACGATAGTTTAGCTGATTGTAAAGCTACTTTATATTGCTATCAAAAAATGTTGCAAGAGGAACATATGTGAGGTGAGCATAATGGCTTTAACTTGGTGTGTAATGAATTTTTTAGCGATAGCTGATACATTTATAGTGTGCACACTGTTTATTGCTTCAAATAAATGTGATGATTTATTAAATAAAGGATTAATGGATAAATGAAAATAAAAAATATAATAATTGGTGTAATTACGAGTATTGTACTTATCAATTGTGGAATGTCTGTACTTGCAACAGGTTTTGATATTAATGCGGATAATAAAATTGATGTGAATGATGTTACATATTTGCAAAATGCTTTGTCTGATTTTGCAGAAGATACAAAACTTGATTTGAACAATGACGGCAGAATTGATGTAAACGATGTATCGTTTTTACAAATTGAAATCAGCAATCAGAGCGTAGAAAATAATACACAGATAAGTATATCAACAAAAGAATATTGCAAAAATGTCGGTGATACTTTTACGATTTCTGTTAATACAAATAATGATGTAAATGAGATCACCTTTACATCATCTGACAGTTCTGTTGCTAAAATTATTTCAACGGAAAAAAGATTGGCAAAAGTGAAAGTGAATAAAGTCGGCAATGCAACTGTTACTATAAAACAATGTAATAAAATAATTACAACAAAAGTAAAAGTTGAAAAAGCGAAGTGTATTGATATTTCCGAATGGAACTGTGATATAAATTTCAACAAAGTAAGAAAAGCAGGTGTCACTTGCGTTATTATTCGTGCAGGCTACGGCAAAGACCCGAACCAAGAAGATAATAAATTTCAAGAATATTATCGTCAAGCAAAGTCAGCAGGCTTGAATGTTGGAGCATACTGGTATAGCTACGCTACATCGGTTGACGCAGCTAAAGCAGAAGTTAAAAACTGTATGAACACAATAGGTGGAAAGCAGTTTGACCTTCCTGTCTTTTTAGATGTGGAAGAGTATCGCCAAGCTGTTTTGCCAAGACGAACTCTTACGGATATAATTTCAGCTTTTTGCGATGGCATAAAAAGCTATGGCTATGATGTTGGTATGTATAGTGCAAAAAGTATGTTAGTCGATAGTGCATATCCGGACGAGCTTTCATCTAAATATCTGATTTGGATAGCAGCTCCGAATACTTCCTACTCTGATTTGCCGTCATATGTTGATTTATGGCAATACAGTTGGAACGGCAAGGTTGACGGTATAAGAGGTGATGTTGATTTAAACTACATATATAACTTAAATTGATTTCGATATTTAGGAGCAGTGTATTAAAATATGCACTGCTTTTAATATATAACAAATAAAAAAGGAGGTATAGATCATCAAGCGAAAAATCAACCCTGTATTCGTTATTGTATGTGCAGGAATTATTGTAGTAATGATTGCAGTTGTTATAATCGTAAGTCTTGCGGTTAATGGCAAAACAGAGAAAGAAGAAGTAAATACTACAGCTTCTTATTCAAGTTCAGTTATAAAATTCACTAATGCCGCAGAAACAACACAAAGTATTTCTAAGTGGCAAAACAGCAGTGAATTAGCAACACAACAATCTTCTCAAAGCGTTAATAGTGAACGCTCCGAAAGTTCAGAATCGCAATCAAAAAGTGAAAGTAAATCTGAAGATTCAGAGCACGAGCAATCACAAGAACCTAACGAAAACAGCATAAACAACAGTTCTCATAATTCATCACAAAGCAATAACAACTATTACCGACCACAGCAATCTGAAACACCAAAACCTGAACCGACAAAGGTTCAAGAGCCTCAAACGACTAAAAAAGTTGAGAAGCCAACTTCAAAACCTACTGTAAAGCCGCAAGAAACAACTAAAGATAATATATATTTGTCTTATTCGTCAGTTTCTATACATACAGATGATGTTTTATTTCTTAACTTAATCGGAGCAAATAACGGAGTTTCATGGTCAGTCGGTAACTCGTATATTCTTCAAAATTATGGAGGTGGTGGAAATCAATGCAGCTTTAAGGCATTGAAAAAAGGGTCAACAACAGTAACAGCAACATATAACGGCAGGTCATATACCTGCTATGTAACAGTTAATTAACGGAGGTAATTTTTATGAATCTTAAAAAAATCAAAAACAAAGTATTATCATTTTCAATCACATCAGCACTGATTTCATCTATAACAGCAATTAATGCTTATGCTGCCGATAACAACGCCGGTGTTGATATTTCGGGCGGCATTAATAAAGCAATTAATGAAGTAAAAGTACAATTTAAAGATGTAGTCGCAGTCATTTTTGGATTTTTGACACTTGTAGCATTAACAGTTGCAGTTGCAAAGCTTGTTAAAGGATTGCTCAGCCATCGTAATCAGGGAACTGAAATTCCATGGGCAGGAATCGGAATGGCATTTGGTGCTACTATTGTTTGTGGCGTGGTTGCCGGAGCAGGCTTCTTTGGTTGGTTTGGTTTAAGCTAAAAGGAGCAGCATATGATAGATTCTTTACTTTTAATCCTTGCTGATATATTTTGTATGGATTTAACAAAAGACTTACACTATACAATTGCTCAGTTTATGTCTATTGGTCTTGCAAGTTGGTCAACCGACATAATCAATCAAAATAATAATTATACAACAAGCCTTTTTGATAATAGTATGGTTACAAATTTTTTGTTTTTTATAGAAAGCTTTGCCGGATTGCTTTTAGTATCCGGTATAGCTTTTGCAGTATTTGACTTTGCTGTTTCAGTCGGTGAGGGAGAACGAGTTTCTCCTATTAATCTCCTGCTTAATATTTTCAAAGGTCTGTTAGCTTCATTACTAATAACTACCCTGCCTGTATCCTTGCTGATTTTTACAAATCATATTTGTAACATTATTTGTCAGGCATTTACAGATGATATTACTATAAATTTTATCGTCCAAATAAATTCAGATAACAGTACAAGTTCAGCAAATTTCTTTTCCGGGTGGGGATTCGCTATATTTATGCTGATTACATTTGTTTGTGTAATTAAAGTATTCCTTGCAAATATAAAACGAGGCGGAATTTTAATAATTCAAATGTTTGTCGGTTCTTTGCACTTATTCAATGTACCACGAGGATATTTAGATTCGTTTTCAGGGTGGTGCAAACAAGTAATCGGCATTTGTGCAACATCTTTTATATCAAATATACTAATCGTTTTAGGTGCGGTTGTATATTGTACTCAAGACGGTGCAGATGTATGGGATTTGATTTTAGCCACAGGTGTTATGCTTGCTGCGGCAGAAGCTCCGAGAATTTTACAGCAATTCGGACTTGATACAAGCGTAAAAGCTAATGTATCTCAAGCTATTTTTGCTACAAGCGGTATTACATCAATAATCCGCTCTTTTGCTCACTAAAAGGAGGCTAAAAATGAGAAAATTTTACTATCCTGATAATCTTACGGCAGTAAAGCTATATAAATACTGGACTATAACAGATTTATTTGTAATGGTAAGTATATTTGCTTTTTCAATAATAATGTTTTTGTCATTGCATATTTGGTTTTTTATAGCTTTTCTGCCTGCATACGCATTTTTGTCTGCCCGCTTTGTGGATTATTCAGTAATCAGATTATTTGTGCTGTTCATAAGGTTCTTGTTTACTGATGTACTTATTTTGAAATGGAGGCGATAAACTTGTCAAAAAAAGATCGCAAACTTAACAAAGCAATTAAGAACAATAATACAAGAGTGCAGAATTTCTTTGAAATAGCTGAGATTAAAGAAGATCATATTCTTACTACACGCAATGAGGAAAAATATTTTCTTGAAGTTAAGCCAAAAAACATTACTGTTCTCTCAAAGCCCATAAGACTTGGTATTATTGACTCACTTACAAATATCATTTCTGAACTGCCTAAATCTGAAATTTTGTGTCTTAATAATTCACAAAACTATGAAAATAACATAAGGCATCTCGAAAATCTGAAAAGCAAAGAAAATAACGCAGCCATTGCAGCTCTTGACATCAAAGACATTGAATATATGAATAATATAAAATCTGCTATGTCAACAAGCAGATCATTTTTTATTATTTTAAGAACTTCTCAGCAGGACAGCAGACAGCTTGTAAATCACGCATTGCAGCTATGTGCCGAGCAAAATTTCAATGTACAGCTTGCAGAGAAAAAAGATATTAAAAAGATGTTGTCAATTTATCTTGAGCATACATCATACGATGAAGAGTTGCCTGATTATGACGGCGAACAATATGGATTATCTAAAAATGAAAGCCTTAAAAATTTTGTGGATATAATTGCACCGTCAATTATGGACTTTAAGCACAGGCGATATTACATAGTAGGTAATACATACAGAAAAGTTTTTGCTATCAGAAGATATAAAACCGAAACAGAACAAACTGCCATACTGTCTGAAATCGGTGAAATGGGCGGTGTAACATTACATATATATAATGAAAGAGTTACACCGTCTGAGCAGGAAAAAATCTTTGAAAAAGCAGAACGAAAAAATATGGGCGATATTGCAGAGGCAAAAACTATGTCTAAGTCTATAGATAGCAAGGAAAATATTTTAGATATAGAAAAAATACTCAAAGAGTCACACCGAACAAAAGAAGAGTTTATACATTGTTCAGTCTATGTAGAAATAATAGCAACCTCTATGGAAGAACTGAGAGATATGCAAATAAAAGTTTGTTCAACGCTCAATAAAAATCACATAAAATATGATGAATTGTATATGCAGCAGCGTGACGGCTTTGCTTCTGTAGCGCCTTTTGGCCTCGATATGTTTGAAAAAGAATTTGCAAGAGTATTGCCTGCAAGCTCAGTGGCTAACCTCTTCCCTTTTTCGTACTCAGGCAAAACAGATCCAAAAGGATTGTTCTTTGGCAGAGCTGTTCACGGTGGCAATATTCTTGCTGACATTGATCATCGTGATTCAGATAAAACAAATGGTCATATAGCAATCTTTGGTAACTCCGGCGAAGGCAAATCGTTTCTTATTAAATTACTTATATGTCTTTTCAGACAGCAACAGAAAAAAGTTTACAGTATGGATTCTGACAAAGAATGTATAGATGTAACTAACGGACTCGGCGGCACAAACATTGATATGCTGTCAGGCAAGTATTTTATAAATGTAATGCAGCCTCGCCTTTTGAATGATCCTCTTGATGACAGCTATACTGATGATGAACCTGTTGCGTTTAAACATAAAACAATTATTTCTCAACATATAGCATTTCTCAAAGATTTCTTTAAAACATATAATCCTGCTATTACAACAGCTGAACTTGATACTCTTGAAATAATGCTTGAAGAACTGTACAAAAAATTTCATATTACAGACCGTACCGATTTGAACAAGCTTACAAATGTTGATTATCCTATACTTTCAGATTTGTTCAAAGAAGTTGAAAGACAGCTTAATATTTATGATGAAGTTTCAAAAATCAACGGAAAAGAAATGCTTTTCACCAAAGATACTCTCCGTAATCTTGCACTTTGTATTCGTTCAATATGTATCGGTACGGACTCTACATTCTTTAACGGTTATACAAACATTCCGAATGCAGACCACATAAATTTTGATGTAAAGAATTTATTAAACACAAACGAAAACTTAAAAAATGCAATGTATTTCAATATTCTTTCGTTTATGAATAATAAATTTTTGACAGAAGGTAATACGGTTGTAATCGTTGACGAGCTACACGAGGTAATTAAAAGTTTAATTGTAATTATGTATCTGCGATCATTTGTTAAGCGTGGCAGAAAGAAAAACAGTAACCTTGTTATCGCTTCACAAAATATTGAGGATTTAATGATTCCGGGGGTTGTTGAATATACAAAGCCGTTTTTCTCAATACCTACTCACCGTTTTCTCTTCTATCCCGGCACTGTCAATATTAAGGAGTACAAAGCTATAACTAATATGCTTGATGAAGAATGGGAGCTTATACAAATAAGTAAAAGAGGTCATTGCCTGTACTGCTGCGGTAATGAACGCTACTACTTACAAATTATTGCACCGGAATACAAAAAAGAGTTATTCGGCACAGCAGGTGGTAAATAAATGACTACAGCAGTTAAGTATTTTTTGCTTATCATTAATAATAAGAAAGCAAGAAATACAATTATAGGAATAGTCATAGGTGTTATAGCCGCCGTTTTATTTCTGTTGATGTTTACATATGAATCTACACAACAAAATGCAGCACCAATTGCAGAAAAAGCAAAAGAAGAGTACAGCTTTTGGCAAACTCACACTCCAGACAGTCAAAATTTATCCTGTCAAGGTGAACGCTATTGCTCATATTTTAAATCTTCTGTGACAGATTGGTGCTGTTATTTTGTCGGTTACTGTATTCAGGAATCAGGCTATGAAACCAAAGATTTTGGCTTTGCACCGGGAACTATTATGTGGACAAACAACCTAAAAGAGCTTGGAAAATTAAAAAGTGCCGATAACTATACACCGCAAGTCGGCAACTTAATTTTCTTCGATTACGGTGGCAGAAGCCATTATAAAGCAACCGGTAATGTAGATCATATAGGCATAGTTGTTGAAGTAAAAGATAATTCAGTTACAGTAATTGCCGGCAATGAGTACAATGGCCAAACCTCCAACTGGGCAACTGTAAGTTATGTAAATAAATACACATTACAATTAAACGATGACAGCATAGCTTGCTATGGAGCGGTTGGTTCAGCAATTGAAAAAGGTCTTGCAAATGTAACAAGAAATATTATTACTCACAATGAAGTAGGTGTATTTTACAGCGAACTTGATAACAGTGATTTCGGTTCAGTTATAGCTAATGATAACGGTGCTCTGTCAGTAGGTGCATACGGTTGGCACGGTAATAACGCATTATCGCTCTTGCGTAAAGCATACAGTATAAGCAATGCAGAAATTAGCCGAGTAGCTTTATCTTACTCAAATACCGGTAGGAAAGTTATTGCCGCTATAACAAACGGAAGCGATTGGTCAAGTTATGTCCCTGACAGCTATACTTGCTCATGTATTAAAGCAATGCTGCTTACGAATGCAGGCATAGACGCACAAAATCAAACATCAACAGAAAATGCGGAAGAATATATCGCAATTTGTCAGGAAAATAATATCAATGATAAGCGAGCTATCGTTTACTGTGCAGATATATTAAATCAATTTGGCACAGGTTCATTTGATAAAAATGTTTACGGCAACGGTCATAATGGTGTTTTATACGGTGTATCTAACGCAACTCTTGATTCTGTTTATTCTTCTAAAAGGGCTTGGAGTGACAGCAACTACAGCTATGAAACAAGACGAAAATGGACATATGACTACCTAAAAGGCTTATCTGACACGGATTTCAGCTAACAAGTGTCCCACGGTGGGACACTTGTTGCTACTTTGGTATATGAAAGGAAGAAAAATGAAAAAGAAATTTATTATAGCAACGGTCGTTATTTCTGCAATAACAGTTATTGTAACAGGGTGTGGTTTGAAAGATGATACTAATAAAACAGAATCGACTACTGCTCCTGTTACAGTTGAAACCACAACTATGAACACAGAAAATTTGCAGCAAAGGATTGAGGAATTGGAAAGTGAAAAGCTCAAATATGACAGACTGTTTAATATTGAAGTCAAAGATGTCATTGATAAATATTGTCAGCTTTACCTCTCCTACTCCGGTTCACAAAGTAATAATATTTCTCAGCTCAAGGATTACTTATCAGATGATTATTATAATCAATTACAAACAACAATAGGTCACAGCACATACGATGATAATTATGAGCAAGCTACAGGCTTGGTACAATTGTATGTTTCTGACTATGAGGATAACGGTTCGTTTAATGTTATGGCTATTTGCAGTCAGACAATCATATACAACGATGAAGTGTCAAACTCAAATGTAACATACAATTTCAATATGGGATATTACGATAATATATGTAAAATTCGTTCAGTCGAGAAAATCTTTTAAGAGGTGATTTTATGATACAGTCAGATAGATTTTTTAACAAATTAACTTTAACCAATGATAATATACCTGATGATAAATTATTAGGTTCTTGCTTTTATCTTACATCAAAAGTAATAGACGAAACTGCTGTTAAAGCCAAAAATATTCTTAATTCAAACACTCTTTCTTTCGTTTATAACGCTTCTGTCGAATATTTATACCAAAAATATCTTGAAGATCCCGAAAAAATAAAAAGTATTTTTCGAGAAGAAAGAGAAAAATTTGATATAATTCCTAAAAAACAAAAAAGTCTTTATATTACCAAAAAGAGTTATAGAATGCTGATGTTTCTTAAAAGAGAGCTTTATATTTCAAGAGGATTTGTAATGCAAATAGCAATTGAGCAGTATTATAACTATCTTTGTTCAGATGAATACCTTACACTTTTAATTAATAAGCGTAATGAAGTTTTAAAGGAGAATAGCGTATGCAATCAGTAAACAAACAGCAAATAAGCGTTCAATTGCCTTTATCAACGATAAATAAAATTGAGAGCTTAAAAAAACTTGATGACAGCAAAACAAGCAGGAACAAGATAATTGAATCAGCAGTTGATTTTTACTTTGGCTATAAAACATCAGAAATTACGCAGGATTATTTATGCTCTATTGTCGGGCAAAAAGTTGAGGGTATGATAAATAACGCTTCAAATAGATCTTCAAAATTACAATTTAAAGAAGCTGTTGAAATCAATGTACTTACCCGTATTGTTGCAAGTATGATGGAACTTGACAAAGACTCATATGATAAAATGCGTAGAAAAGCTGTAGAAGATGTTAAGGCAAGCAAAGGTATTATATCAGCATATGAAGCTCAAACATAACGGAGGCTGCTATGGTTGGCACAAGGTTTATTTTAAACTCCCGTTACTTTCATATAGCCAAACCCGGAGAAAAGCTAAGCGATCACGCCTTAAGCGGTGAGCATGCAGCAAATCTTGTACGGTATTGCGGTACAAGGGAAACTGTTGACAAAAACATTGATATGGCAGATGATTTACCGATTACTTTTAAGCAAAAAGTATCTGTTAAAGATTTACTTAATCTCTGTACAGAAAAAGGTCTTAGTGCAGAGTGTGAAGAATACAAAGCTTATGAAGCTAATCCTACAAGAGCGAATGCTTCAAGTTTAATGCTGCATTTGGCAAATAAGCTTTCTGAAAATACTTCATTAAATCTATCGGAACAAAACATAGTAAATGAAGCTATCAGATTGGCACAGTTTTATGATGTTAAAAATCGACCTGCGACAAAGAAACAAAAAGAAACTATTAAAGAATTTCTTGAACAATTAAATTATAAAGATGATGAGGATAAACCGTTGGAATACACCGATTATATCAATAATCCGACTATGTCAAATGCCTCCGCTCTTATTTCCATACTTGCAGAAGAGTTGCTTTTTGACGAAGCAGGAAATTTGATAGAATATGCAGCTAAAAGACCGGGTGCTTATAAAGTCGGTGAGCACGGTTTATTTTCATCATACCCTGATGTAGATCTTGACAGAGTTGCCGAAGAAGTAGCAACGCACAATGGCAACATTTGGACTGACATTCTCTCGCTCAGAAGAGAGGACGCAGACAGGCTCGGCTATGACTGTCAAAAGCCTTGGAAAGATTTAATTATGTCCAAAGTTGACCTTATAGCAGAAACTCACGGTATCAATATTAATAATCTGCAATGGTATGCTGCTATGCACGACACAGGACATCACCCTCATGTGCATTTATTTGTTTACTCAACAGAACCCAAAGAAGGATTTTTATCAAAGAATAATATCAAAAGTTTAAAATCTGAGTTTGTTAATGAAATATTTAAAGATGAGCGACATGAGATTTATATTAATAAAGACAAATACCTAAACGAGCTAATCAGTCAGAGTAAAGCTTTACTAAATAATCTGCTTTCCGAACCTAATCAATATATTTCCGATGAAACTTTAAAATACTTAGTTAATCAAATGTTGACCCTTTCAAGCAAAGATTTCAGCAAAGGAAGAAATACTTACGGCTTTTCTTCACCTGACAAGAAAAAACTTGTAGATGATATTCTAACCACACTTGTAAGCAATAACAACCAACTGTCAAATCTTTATGATAAGTGGTGTGATGAAAGCTACAGTTTGAGTAAATACTATTCAAAAAAAGAATTTGTAAAGCCTGACATTTCCAAAATTGATAAATTTACATCTATCAAGAATTATATCTTAGAATGTGCAAAATCTATGAATCAAAGCGGAACATTTATAACTGCAACTGATGATATTACGATTTCTCACCCACCGAATATTACAGCTCCTACAGAAACAGAACCGCAATCAGCAGATGATGATAACGGTTTTATTGATGATACAAAGCCGGAAGAATACGAATATACAGAGTTACAAAAAATTCCCTCATTTATACTTGGAAATGAAGGAAAGGAAGTTATAGATTTTAAAAAAGCGTATCAAAATTCAAGTGATTTGCAAACCAGAACTGCACAATCTTGCAGAAAACTTGCGGATTGTTATTACTACGGAAAAGGTACTGAAAAAGATTATAATGCAGCTCAAATGTGGTACGGCATTGCTGCGGACAGTTACGGTGACAGTATGTCTGCATATAAACTCGGACAAATGTATTTATACGGTACTAAAGATACAGAAATCAATAAAGAACTTGGCAACTACTATTGCAAAACAGCTTTTATTCAATTCAGAGATGGGTTAAAAAACAGAAATTACTTTTATGAACTCGAAAACGATTCTGACAATTTGCATTATTACAGTGAAGTTGATTCTTATGAAGCATATATTGAATACCTGTTAGGCCGAATGTACCTTAAAGGCGAAGGTGTTGAACAGGATTATCGCTGCTCAAGTAATGTTTTTAGTCTTGCTGCAAAAAACGGTTATTCGCATGCTTACTACTACCTTGGCAATCAATTTTATTATGGCCTTGGTTTTACTCAAGATTATGAAAAAGCATTTGACTATTACTTAAAAGCAGATAGAAAAGGTGATAAATATGCGGCATACAGACTTGGTAAAATGTGTTTGTCCGGTGAGGGTGTAAATATTGATATACAGCAGGCAGAGCATTATTTTTCAAAAGCAACTAAAACAGTTGTGCTTGCAAATTATGACCTTGCAAAGCTGTATGAGGATTATGCCGATGATTTTAATAATGTTTCAAAAGACTATATTAACGGCTTATATAAAAAAGCATTGGAAGGTATGATAGAACAAGAAGAAAACGATATACAAAATGCTTTTACAGAAATGCGTATAGCAAATATGTATCTTGCAGGAAAAGGCACAGATATTAACATTAATTCTGCAATTGAGTGGCTCAATAAAGCAGCTAAACAAGATAATCCAAATGCAGCATATCAGCTTGGTTACATATACTCTTCCGAAAAATACAATATCATTGACGAGCAAAAGGCTAACGAAAATTATAAAAGAGCCTGCTTGGGATATGAAAAAGCAGAAGAAGAAGAAGAAAACAGTAATGTTACAGCTGAAAGCAGACTTGGTAAGATGTATCTAAACGGCTACGGTGTTGAGAAAGATATTCAAAAAGCTGTAATTTGGCTAAAAAAGGCTACATTAAACGGTAGTGCTTCATCTGCATACACGCTTGCAAAGCTATGCGAAAACGGTGACGGCATCGAAAAGAATATTGAAGAGGCATACAGTTATTATCAAATATCTGCTGTACTCGGTAACTTCTACGCAAACTATCAAGTCGGTAAAATTTCTCTTCAAAAGGGAGAAATTGAAAAAGCTGTTGAGAATTTTCAAGAAGCAGCAAAAGGAAATATATCTCACGCTTGGTTTAAACTCGGTAAAATATATTCAGACGAAAGTTACGGACTGTATGATATTTCAAAAGCTCAGATATGCTACAGTAATGCTTTAAATCTTTACATAACAGATTATACCCAAAATCCTGATGACTTTACAGCCTATAGACTCGGAAAAATGTATTTTAACGGTTTAGGTACTGATATTGACATAAATAAAGCTATACATTGGTTTTCACAAGCTGAAAAACTCGGCAATACAAATGCTGCCTATCAGTTAGGTAAAATAGCATTTGAAAATAATGATATTGAAAATGCTATAAAACATTTTCAATATGCAGCACAAGGAAATATATCTAACGCTTGGTTCAATCTTGCTAAAATTCAATCAAACGAAAGTTATGCCCATTATGATATTGCAAAAGCTCAGCTATGCTACAGTAATGCTCTAAATCTTTATATAACAGATTACAAGCAAAATCCTAATGATTATATTGCTTATCGTCTTGGTAATATGTATTTAAAAGGGTTAGGAACCGATATGAACATTAATCAAGCTATATATTGGTTTTCCGAAGCTGAAAAATTTGAAAATGCAAATGCAGCTTATCAGCTCGGTTATATCTATCACTCCGAAAAATACGGATTACAAAACAATGAGCTTGCAAGTAATTATTTTAGAAAAGCATTATCGGCTTATCTTATCCGGTTTAATAACAATCAAACAGATTCAGAATTAGCTTTGCGAATAGGTACTTTTTATCAATACGGATTGGGAATCGAACGAGATATTGAAAAGGCTCTTTTGTGGTATAAAAAGGCTGTTGAACTCGGAAATATAAAAGCACAGCAAAAAATTGAAGAAACTAACACTCAACAGCAAATAACAGTGCTTAATCTTGCCTCTATAGCTGCTCATATGGGCAAAATTATAAACACAGAAACAATTGCCGCCGCAAAGCAAAAATACACATCTGATTCAAAACAGCTAAGAGATGAAAAAATACAAAAAATACAATTAGGTCACGCTGTATCTGACAATCCAATCAGCTATGACTATTAGGGAGGTTAAAGAATGTCAAAATTTATTCCGTTTACAGATGAAGAGTTGTATCAGGCTCATCATAAAGATATTAAAGAATATCTTGAAAGTATAGGAGAAAAAGTTTTACATAGCGGTACAGAATATATGTGGGAAGCACATGACAGCGTAAAAATACGAGGTCACATTTGGTACAGACATTCTACAGGTGAATCGGGTACGGCAGTAAATTTTCTGATGACATTTTTTGATTTTAGTTTTCAAGAAGCAGTAATAACTTTGCTTGACGGAAATTACAAAGCTACAAGCAATTCAAAGCCTGTTGATTTTATAAACGAACCTGATATTTACCATAAAAAAGACAGAGTGGTTTTACCTCAAAAAAACACAAACAACAAACGCTTGTATGCTTATCTGTGCAATTCACGCTGTATTGATTACGGTGTTGTCAGATACTTTGTAAAAAAAGGTTTTATATATGAAGATAAAAGCAACCACAACATTGTATTTCTCGGCAAAGATAAAAAAGGAATAGTCAGGTATGCAGGATTAAAAGGTACGCTTACTGTTAAATCTTTTAAAGGTGAGATTACCGGAAGTAACAAAATATACTGCTTTAAGCACATTGGTTTGTCTGATGTGCTTTTTGTTTTTGAAGCTTTTATTGACTTATTCAGTTTTATTACTTTGTATCAGCTTAACGAAAACTGGCACACATACAACTATATAGCTTTAGGAGGGCTGAATTTAGAAGCTTTGAAAAAATGTGTTGAAGATTACCCGCATATAAAGAAAATCTATATATGTACAGATAATGATATTAACAGTTCTGACGGCAAAAATCACGGACAGGACTTTGCAAAAAAAGCACAAAAAGTATTTCAGAACAAATATAAAACTGAAATAATAACCCCTAATCTAAAAGATTGGAATGAAATTTTAAAACAAAGGAGTCAAAGTTATGGGAAGTAGCTCAACAAGCGGAATTATTATATTTTCAATAATCGTATTAGTTGTACTTATAGCTGCGTACTTTATATCATCAAGCGGCAAAAATTTAAACTCTATTAAAAGCAAGCCTGTCGGTGACGGCCAATTCGGTGACCAAAAATGGGCCACCAAACAAGAATTAAATAATAATCTTGTTATTATACCATATGAACCCGAAAAGTGGAGAAATGGCGAAAACAGGCCACAGCTTGAGGGCATTATACTCGGTGCAGTAAAAAGCGGTAAAAAAGTATCTGCATACATTGATACATCTGATAATCATACTCTCTCCGTATCTGCTCCGGGTGGCGGTAAAACATCTTCTTTCGTCTATCCTAATCTTGAATTTTTAGCGGCCGTTGGCAATCCTTTTTTCGTCACAGATACAAAAGGTGACGCTCATCAGACATATGCACCTGTTTTGGAAAAATATTACGGGTACAAAACTTATGTAATAGATTTAAGAAATCCTACTCGCAGTGACAGTTACAATCTGATGTATCTTGTCAATAAATACAATGACCGCTATGAATCAACAAAAAGTCTTGCAGACAAAGCACGGGCTGAAACATATGCAAAAGTTCTTTCAAACTCAATCGTACATATGGACGGTTTCAAAAGTGCAGGACAAAATCAATACTTTTACGAATCTGCAGAAGGCATTATTACAGGCGTTATCTTACTTGTATCCGAACTTTGTGAACCCGAAGAAAAGCACATAGTATCAGTTTTTAAAATAATTGAACAGCTCCTTGAAATTGACCCACGAACAGTAAATAAAAAAGGAGTAATGCCTACAACTTATCTGACTGAATTATATACAATGCTGCCGACTAATCATAAAGCAAAATGGTTTATGTCTGCCACAGCCTCCGGTGCTTTTCAGACTACTGCAAGCGTTATGTCAACAGCAATGAGCCGTATGCTTTCCTTCATTGATACAGAAATGGAACAAATGATATGCTTTAACAGCGATCTTGATATTGAAAACTTTATTAACGGCAAACAAGCAATATTCTTCGTTGTTGATGAAAAATCAAGCACAAAGAACTTTTTGGTAAGCTTACTTGTAAGGCAAACCTATAACGAATTACTTTGTGCCTCTGAACATTTTGAGAACAACAAGCTGCCGCATCGAGTATACTACTACCTTGATGAATTTGGCACATACACAGCCATAGAGAGAGTTGATCAGATGTTTTCTGCAGGCAGATCAAGAGGTATCATTTGCTGCCCGTTTTTACAAACTACAACGCAGCTTGATCAAAAATACGATCAGAATACAGCAAGCGTTATAAAATCAAGCTGTCAGAATGTAATGTTCAGTTACATAGCACCTACTTCCCCTGACGCAGAAACTTTTTCAAAAATGCTTGATAATCAGACTGTAATGTCAGGCTCTGTTTCGCAAAAGCAAAACAGCTTTTCAAACAATAACAACGCAAATTCCGTTACTTACAATATGACAAAAAAGCCTTTAATGACACCGGGGCAAATTAAAAGAATGAAAAAAGGTGACTGGGTACTTATGAAAACAGGTATGCACCCGGCACAAATGAAACTCCTCAAAAGCGAGGATTGGGGACTGTCGCTTAATGAAGAACCCTATAAAGCAAAGAAAAGCACTATAAGAGAGGTAAGCTATGCCGACCGCACAAGATTATTTTCGGCTCTATTGAGAAAATATCCTACAGCAAAGGCATATACCCCACCTTTAGGCTCATCTGCAGAACCGGTGCAGACTCACGAAAAAAAGCCTGTACTAAAAACATATATTTAAAACTAAGTCTGTTGCTCTTGCAGCAGACTTTTTTAATTGCTTAATTCACACGGTCTTGAACAATTAAAAAAGTCCGTTTCAAGCAGCTTCAAAATACGGAGGAATTATAATGAAAAAATTAAATAACAACGACATAGAAATCGCAGTAGAAATTGACGGCGTATATGCACAGGGATTTGGTATGCTTGCTCAAAAAGTTATGCTTGACAAAGAACTGCCTTTACAAAGCAAGGCTATTTATGCCTACTTAGCTTCTTATGCAGGATCAGGTAAAATTTATCCAAAACGTAGCACAATACTTTGTGACCTAAATATGAACAAGGATACCTACTACAAATATCTGAACAGGCTTGTCGAAAAGAGTTATATTTCGATTTCAAAAGCTAAAGGCTTTCTAAATAAAAATGTGTACACCATATGCAGTAATCCTAATGCTATAGGTTGTCCACCGTCTGCTTCTGCAGAACATCATACACTTTCGCTTGATAATATTTATTCATACGGCTACGGAAATATGCCAAAACTAATTATGTGTGATACTCGTTTATCTGTTAAGGCTCGTGGTATGATTGCTTTATTCTATTCACTTGCTCAATCATCAAACACAGTATTTCCTACAAGAGATTATACTATGGAAATTCTCGGTATAAGCAAGCAGACATACTACAATACACTAAATGAACTTATAGCTTATGGCTATATATCCGTAATTAAGCGTAAGGGTAAAAACGGTAAGTTTTGTGTAAATAACTACATACTTAACACTAATCCTACAGTTATAGAGAAACAGCAAAAAGAAAGTAATAAACCGTGTCCTAAATTTTCGGACAATGTAAAAAATGCGATAAAATCTACACTCTCACCATGTCCTAAAAAACAGGACAATGAAAATAACCGTGTCCTAAAAAGCAGGACATTGCCGTGTCCTAATTCTTCGGACATTACCGTGTCCCAAAATTTCGGACATTATAACAATACCATATATAACAATACCATAAATAACAGTAAATCAGATCATAATCTAATCATTGACAGAATTAACCTTACTGTACATTTTACAACTGACAATGACAAGATTATTGAATCGATTAAAGAATTGACAGATTACAGTGCATATCAAAGCTATGTTGCTTACGAGAATGATACCTATTCAAGATTATACTGCAAAGTCGTTGATTTACTTTGCGATATGGCAACTACCAACACCACTTAGACCTATAATAAAACTACTGTGTCACAGCGTACACTTATTTATTCAATTAACAACTGCATTACAAAGCACGGTATTGCAAAAGCTAATTCATTATGTGATTTGATTTCGGATACACTTTTAAATTATGAAGAAGCAAGCAAAGAATATGAAATCCGTAATTGTTCAAATTATCTCAAAGCGTTACTTTTTGACAACATTACAAACTTTGCGTTTAACTTAGCCAAATTCGACTTGTAAGCGTTTTTTATTGTCTGCTGATGTAATTTCACTCTTATGGGGAATAAATCGAATTTACGTAAAAAGCGAGGCTTTTTCTTTTCTGCTATCGGCATTTTGTCAAATTTTTGCCTTGAAATTTTAGCAATATTGAAATCAATGTTACTAAAAAGTCAGCTTTTATCTGATAAAAATAAAACAGCAATCTAAAAGTAATATTAAAGGCTTAGTCGATGATATTAAAGTTAATGTTATCGAAAATGTCGGCACTGCCGACATTTGTGACCGACTTAATATTGCTTGCAATATTAAGTCTTTATCCTGCAAATTTTACTACCCTACTTTCCGTGGCAAAATATTGTTTTGGTGTCCCACCGTGGGACAGTTATAGCTTACCTCCTCAAGTGTCCTACGGTGGGACACTTGAACTTAGGGAAAAGCTGCTGTTTCTCAAAAGATTACTTCAAAATCAGAATTACCGATAAATAATTGCAGGCTAAAAAGAAAATATATTCAACGACAGCAGCGTAAAAGCTAAAGTTTGCAAAGTTATCAAGCTCGGCAAAAACCCCTAAAGCAGAGAAAAAAATAGAACAAGACGATTGCTCACAAAAATGCAGCATAACTTACGCCGGCAGCTCTCCCCTACACTATTTTAAAGCTGACTGTAAATAACTTTTGCAAAGACATAACCCGTGCAGCTACTCGCCTACAATTAAACACCCGAAAGCAGAGAAAAAATAAATAAACAACCTCTTGTTTGCCCACAAGTGTCCCACCGTGGGACACTTAACTGATATATTAATAAAAAAGGAGTCATAAATATGTTAAATCGAATTGTACTCATGGGAAGACTTACTGCTAACCCTGAACTCAAATCAACTACTACCGGAAAAAGCGTAACAAGTTTTAGTATCGCAGTTGAACGCAATTACAACAAATCCGGTGAAGAAAGAAAAGTTGATTTTTTCAATGTTGTCTGTTGGAACTACACAGCAGAATTTGTATGTCGCTATTTTGCAAAAGGCAATATGATTGCTCTTGAAGGCAAACTACAAAGTCGTACATATCAGGCCAATGACGGAAGTACACGCTATGTAACCGAAATTGTTGCAGATACAGTATCATTTACCGGTGAGCGTGTGCAAAAAGCAAATAATAATACTAAAGACTCTTCTCCAACTACATCTGAACAGCCGCCCTTACCCTCACAACCCGATTTTGAAAATATGCCTATTGATGATGATTTACCGTTTTGATAACTAACAAGTGTCCCACCGTGGGACACTTGTTAAGAAATTAAAATATTTTGTGCAAGAATATTGCATAAAATATAAATGTAAGTTATAATAATATAAAACAAATGCAAAAATTTGATTGCAAATTAAGGAGGATAAGTATGATAGTTGAAATAAGAATTAATAACTGCTATATTTTCAATCAAGAAGTTGTATTTTCAATGAATGCAGATATGCGTAATAAAAGATTTATCACTAATGTTCATAAAGAAAACAATTTTAATATATTAAAAACTGCCGCCATATATGGCTCAAATAATACAGGTAAAACATGCTTTGTTAAATGTATAGCTGATATTAAAAATGCACTGCTAAACAGAAAATCAAAAATAATGTCTAATTTATTTACAGACAACTCAATCTGTGAATTTGGCATTACTTTCTTAGAAATTAACAGAGAATTTTCTTTTGATTTTAAATTTGATGAAAATAAAGAAGAATATATATATGAATGTTTCTCAGAAATAATAAAAGACCAATACGGCAACGAAAAAACACAATGTTGGTTCAAAAAAGATGTGAAAAACAAAGAATATTACTGTGCAGATGAAAATTTAGATACAATGTTACCCGTTATATCAAATAATAGTCTGTTCTTTTATCAGATTGATACAACAAAATTCAAATATCTTGATGAAATGAAAAAAATACTAATCAGCTTTGCAAATAAAATTGATATTGTTAATATGAATAATATACCTATCAAGCATACTATTGAGCTAATGAAAAATAAAAACAATCTTCAAAACAAGATTGTTGAATTTATAAAAAACGCAGATTTATATATGGATAATTTTGAATTTGTTGATATGGATAAAATAAAATTTTCCAATAAAGATGAAGGAAAAGCTGATGAAAATGCACTAAACTTACCTGACAGCATTATGGATCAAATTCGTTTAGTTTCAACATATAAAGGTATTCAAGTACCAAGTATGATATTTGATTCCACCGGAACAAAAAAAATAGCAGCATTAGCAAGTTATGTTATTGAAGCATTGGAAAAAGGCCGAATTTTAATTATAGATGAACTCGACAGCAGTCTTCATTTTAAACTTACAAGAGCCATAGTAGCTATGTTCAATAATGAATTAAATACTAAGGCACAAATGATATTTACTGCTCACGACATTAGTTTAATGGATTGCAAAAAGTTGTTTCGAAAAGAACAAATATGGTTTGTTCACAAAGATAAGTACAATGTTTATTTTTATTCACTTGCTAATTTTACAGCTCAACAAGGTGTGCGTGAAACCACAGATATTATTGAAAAATACAAAAAAGGTGCTCTCGGTGCAATACCGGAACCTGATTTAATTAACACGCTAATAAGTATTCATAATGATACGGGCAAAGGAGGTACATCATCTGATGATGAATAACCTACCTATATTTTTTGACAAGCAAAGAATATGTATTATTTGTGAAGGAAACGAAGAATACTTTTACCTTGACAGACTTAAAGAGTTACAAGTATGGAACGAACAATACCATATAGAATTAGTTAATGCTAGCGGAAACGGTAACATACCTGCAAGATACCAAGACCGCTATAATAGTGACTCATATGATATTGTTCTTGTATTCTGCGATACAGAAAAAAAGCCATATGAACAGTACAATGACATAAAGCGTAAAATCAATGAATTTCATGGAATTGACAATATAGCCGACTCACTAATCATATTCGGTAATCCGTGTACTATGCAAATTGTTTCAAAACATTGGACAGATGAAAATCTCAACACTCCTGCCAAACCCGTAAATGCTCCGTTAATCAAGCATTTTACAGGCGTAGAAAATTATAAAGCAAAAGCTAATCAAATAGAAAAAGTTATGCAATTTATTACAAAGGAAAACTACTATGATATGAAGCGAAGAGTTCAAAATTTAGAATCTGATGACAGCATAAAAGGAAGCAGCAATTTTAAAAGATTTTTAAAATATTTGGAGTCTGACAATAGTAGCTGGATTGAAGAAATAAACAAAAGACTTTTAAGTGAAGCTGAATAATCGTTTATAAATTAACTGTCCCACCGTGGGACAGTTAATTTATTTTTCCTGCTATTTCAAAACATCAAACGCTGTTATTTTAATACTACAAGTGTCCCACCGTGGGACAGTTAATTTGTCTTTTCTGCAATTCTAAAACCTCAAATGCTGTTATTCTAATACTGCAACTGTCCCACCGTGGGACAGTTAATTTGTTTTCCCTGCTATTCCAAAACATCAAATTCTATTATTTTGATACTACAAGTGTCCCACCGTGGGACACTAGCGAATGTTTTGCCTTAATTGTTGTAAAATAATAAAATAAATAGTTTTTCATATTGATTGACAAAAGTGCTAAAATGTAGCACAATGTATTACAAGAAAAGGAGGTAAGTTTGTATGACTATTTCAATTAGATTGAATGATGAAGATACAATGCTTTTCAAAAAGTATGCTGCAATGAATGGATTATCTGTATCAGAACTTATCCGTCAGTCAGTTATCGAACATATAGAGGACGAATATGACCTCAAGACTTATGAAAAAGTAATAGAGGAATATAAGAATAATCCTGTAACTTATTCTCTTGATGAAGTCAAGAAGGAGTTAGGATTGTGAAATACAGAGTTTTTTACTGAAAAGTCAAAAAAATAACTTAAAAAACTTGATAAACATACTGCCTCTCTGATAATCGGTTGGATTGAAAAAAATTTAGAAGGTTGCGAAAATCCTCGTCAGCATGGCAAAGGATTAACAGCAAACAGAAGCGGTCAATGGAGATACAGGGTTGGCAATTATAGACTAATTGCAGAAATTGAAGAAGATTATATACAGCATGTTAGCAAATCTGTCCCTATCGCATATTTGAGAAAAGTTATTAATGAAATTGTGTTTGGGGAAAAATTGGAAAATGTAAATGTTGAGG